>Ga0308156_1000097_pt1 | contig 267521 bp, 267 predicted proteins | sample PhyAR2_FD_201041 | JGI IMG/M metagenome (GOLD analysis project Ga0308156, IMG submission 201041) | Phyllosphere microbial communities from UC Gill Tract Community Farm, Albany, California, United States - DLSL A.R2 | ecosystem: Host-associated > Plants > Phyllosphere > Unclassified | place...
CAGACTGGTTGACTGTCGTTGAATCTTACTTCTGGCGTTTTCCTGTACCATTGAGAAAATCTAAAATGGAAAAATATCCCATTACGAGTATCTTTTTACTTGACAAATAGGGCATTTATAACAGTGCGGCCAGTTTTGAAAAATTAAATTTATTTTTTTCCATCTAAAATTTTCCTTTGTGTGAATAAAAAAGCAAATAATAAAATTAACAGTTAACCTAAATTTGATTTTAGGGTTACTGTTTGATATGATATCAGTATAATAAAAAATTCTTTTATTGTAAAATATAAAATCAGGAGTAGCAAATATGACTAAGAATCAAAAAGTCAAAACATTAACGTATTCAGCCTTTATGACTGCATTTATTATTATTCTAGGATTTTTACCAGGAATACCAATTGGTTTTATTCCTGTCCCAATTATCTTGCAAAATATGGGAATAATGATGGCTGGGGGACTTCTTGGCCCCAAATATGGTACAATTTCGGTAGGAGCATTTCTTACTTTAGCTTTAATTGGCTTACCTGTTTTAACGGGTGGAAATGGCGGAGCAGCGAGCTTTTTAGGGCCTTCGGGAGGCTACCGAATGGCTTGGCTTTTTACACCATTTTTAATAGGTTTTTTCCTTAAGAAATTGCAAATTACAGCTTCAAAGAATTGGATTGGAGAATTAATCATTGTTTTAGTGTTTGGAGTTATTTTTGTTGATCTAGTCGGAGCAATCTGGCTATCTATTCAATCTAATATTCCATTAATTACTTCGTTGATTTCTAATTTAGTTTTTATTCCTGGTGATTGTATCAAAGCCATTTTGACTGTTCTTATCGTGCGACGTCTTAGAAAAGAAGGAGGCTTTGAAATGTATTTTAGAAAGTGATAATTATGCGAACAACAAAACAATTTGTCTTGTTAAAACTTCTTCAACAAAAAGGAAACTGGGTTTCGGGTGATGAATTAGCTGAGGAGCAAAAGCTTAGTCGAGAAAGTATCTGGAAAGCAATTAATACTTTAAAGCGCAAGGGCAATCAAATCGAAAGTCGTAAAAATTTGGGCTATAAGTATGTTGGAAATGATTCACTAGATGAAGATACGATAAATTTTTATAGTGGAATGAAATTGGAAGATAAAATTTTTGTTTTTGATGAGGTGACTTCTACGCAAGAGTTAGCGAAGCAATATTTGTCTTCACATGAGGTCAAACAACCTCTTATTTTTGTTGCAAATAATCAAACGGAGGGACACGGTCGGCGTGGCCGAAATTTCTATTCTCCAAGTGATACTGGATTATATTTTAGTCTTATTTTACCCAACCCCAGTCATGATATTTTGAAAATAGGATTATTGACGACAAGTACGGCAGTGGCCGTTGTCAAGGTCCTTGAACAATTTTATAAAGATAAAAACTTTCAACTCAAATGGGTTAATGATATTTATTTGGGAACCTATAAAGTTGGCGGAATTATCACTGAAGCTGCTTTAGATTTAGAATCAAGCTCTGCTGGAAATTTCATTATGGGAATTGGCTTAAATCTGTCAACAAAAGATTTTCCAGCAGATTTATCCGAAAAGGCTCAGGGAATAAATCCTGAGTTTAAGATAGACAGAAATCAGCTTTTAGCAGAAATGGCTAAAGAAGTGATAAATAATTTCGCAAATTATAGACAGCCAGATTTAATTGATGAGTATCGAAAGAGGTCATTGTTGTTTGGTAAAAATGTGACTTTAAAATTGGGAACAAAAGCTGTTAATGGAAAAGTAGAAGGAATTTCTGATGACGGAAGCTTGATTTTAAAAGCAAAATCAGGAGAATTACAAACTTTTAAAAGTGGCGAAGTTGTGAAAGTTGATTGGTAATGAAAGGTGAATTTTATTGCGAGAAAAAATCTGGGGGAAAGTGATAGATGAGGAAGGCAGGTGTACTCATTATCATCAAGAAAATGATATTGTCGCCCTAAAATGTTCAGACTGTGAAAAGTATTTTTCTTGTTATCATTGTCACGATGAATTAGAGAATCATTTATTTAGGGCTACTGATAAAGAAGACTTTCCAGTACTTTGTGGCCATTGTGGAAAAAAATTAAATTTTAATGATTATTCGCGAGGAGAGTGTATCAAGTGCAGCTCCGCTTTTAATCCAAATTGTCATCGACATTGGCAAGTTTATTTTAATGAATAGGCATATGTTTTTAATATTATGAAGGAAGAAATGAAATGTTATTTACTGAATTAGCAAGAGAAAAATCATCAATATTTTGGGAAAGAAGTTTTGAGCATCCTTTTATTCAAGGATTAGTGAGTGGAGAATTAGCTCCTGAGGTTTTTCGCTATTATTTGTTGCAAGACCGTTATTATCTTGAACATTTTAGTAAGTTATATTTTCTTATTGCCAAGAAATCTGCTAGTGAAGAGATTCAAGCACATTTAAGATTAAATGCCGAAGAACTAAAAAATGGAGAGATTTTTGTTCGCGAGGGATTTTTTAAAGAATTAGAGATTGGTGAACAAGAAATTTTAGAAACGCCGGTTGCTCCCACTGCTTATCATTATGTTTCTCATATGTATCGTCAGCTTATTGATGGCTCTGTTAATAGTGCAATTGCGGGAATGTTGCCTTGTGCTTGGCTATATCATGAAATTGGTTTACGATTAATTGAGGTGGGGTCGCCCAATCCTTTGTATCAAAAATGGATTGAAACCTATGCGAGTGAAGAAGCTACCGTCCAAATCGCAAAAGAGTGTGATATTATTAATCGGCTTTATCAAGAAAGTGATGAACAAGAGCAAGAACAGATGCTTGAGGCTTTTTTGATTAGTAGTAAAATGGAGGCTGATTTTTGGGAAATGGCTTTGGTCTTAGAAAAATGGTAGTTGAAATTTTTCTGTAAAAGTTAAAAAGTCTTATATGACTTCTAATATAAAAAAAGATTAAATCTATTTCAGTTAATTCTTGCAAACGGATACACAAAATGATAAAATATATTTATCCTTATAGGAAAGCGTTTACCTAAAAGTCATGGTTACGTAAATAAGCTATAGCGAGTAGCTTAATTTCTTTCAAATCCCTCCTAGTCAGGGGGATTTTTTTGATGAAATTTTATATGGAATATATAGATAATAAATGTATTTTCTACTTGAAAAAGTCCCTTTGAAATTAATTTACTTTTATATGAGAAAAAGCTTGTCACTGTCATCTTTAGATGTTATAATTTATTGTGGTGCAAAATTTTATATGCTAGTTAGGAGAAGTAGTGGAACATTCAGCTACTCAGCGCGAATCCCAAAAAGTATGGACGGCCATTAAAAATTGGTTTCTAGTGGACAAAGTTTTTCTGATTTCGTTTATTATTGCAATTATTGCCATTAGTTTGGGTGGAGTGACAACGCGTTTCTTTAATTATCACGTCATCGTTACGGTTTCAGGTTTGATGCTTGTAATTGGTGGTTTTAAAGAAACAGGTTTGTTACAGTATTTGGGACAATCCTTAGTCAAAAGAAGTACAACAACGCGTCAGCTCGTTCGATTTACGACGCTACTTACCTTCTTTTTAGCCGTTTTTTTTACAAATGATTTAACGATTTTGACGGTTTTACCGCTCTATTTAGCGATTACTAAAGAAATTAAAAACCGAAAGTCAGTTTATATTGGAGCAGCATTGATTGTTCCAGCCTGTCACATTGGTTCTGCCTTACTTCCGCAAGGTAATCCGCATAATCTTTATTTGTATTCTTTTTATAAAGTAGCAGCACATCATGGTGGTGCCGCTTTAACTAATTTGGACTTTTTTAAAGGAACAGGCGCTTTATGGATTTTGGGTTTATTGATTTTGATGATTGCTTGTCAATTCATTGATAATGAGCCTTTGGTGATTGAAACAAAAGTGACGCAATTTAATAAAGTTGAAACTTCTATTTTTGTTGTTTTGATGTTATTGATGGCAGCTTCGGTTTTTGGCTATGTGAATTTTTATCTTGCTGGAGCAATTGTTGCTTTAGTTGTGTTAATTTATCGTCCGAGACTTTTTAAAGGAATTGATTATCATCTTTTATTTACATTTATCTTTTTCTTTTTGATTGTAGGAAATATTGCTAATATCAGTGTGTTGACTAATTTTATCAGTAATACTTTAGTTGGACCGCAGGCTTCTTTTTTAGGAACTGTGATTATGAGTCAATTTATCTCTAATATCGCGGCCCCAATTTTGATTTCTCCGTTCACTCCTCATGCTGTTTCTTTGGTGCTTGGAGCTGATATTGGGGGAATTGGTACAATTGTTTCGTCAATGGCAACGCTGATTGCTTACAAAGTTATTAGAATGAATGCGCGTGGTGAAACGCGAGGATTTGTAAAATATTTTACAATTGTAAATGCAGGATTTGTTGTGATTCTAACTTTGATTGGTTTAGTCATTGTGACAATTGTTGGTTAAGATGTAAAAGTTGGAGCATCCAGCTTTTTTATTATGGAAAATTTTTACTGACAGAGCTGTCAGTAATTTTTTATTTATCTCTGATAAAAAAATGTTAAATAAAAATGTGTAGAAATTTCTGTCAGTAATTAATAAATGGTGTATAATAGTTAAAAATGTAAAGGAGAAGGAAATGGAGTTTAGATTAGCGAAAAAGTCTGATGCTAAAAGACTTTTAGAAATTTATAAACCTTATGTTGAAAAAACTGCCATTACTTTTGAGTATGAAGTCCCAACGATTGCAGAATTTGAAAAGCGAATTGAAAAAATAGGAAGTCGCTATCCTTATATTGTGGCGATTGAAAATGACAAAATCATTGGTTATGCTTATGCTGGCGCTTATCGAGAACGGGCGGCTTATGATTGGGTGGTTGAATTATCAATTTATTTAGATGAAAATGAACGGCAACATGGCGCTGGTAGTGCCCTTTATCAAAAGTTACTGACAGCTTTATCGGTACTTAATTATCAGCGTGCTTATGCTTGTATTACCTATCCAAATCCAGCAAGTGTTGCATTTCATAAAAAATTTGGTTTTGAACAAATTGGACTTTTTCCAAAAGCGGGTTATAAGTTTGAACAATGGTATGGTATTGTTTGGTTAGAACGCTCTCTCCAAACTACTGATAAAGTTACTGCGATAAAATTACTGACAGATTTGTCAGAGAATGAACTAGAAAAAATCTTGGCTAATTAGTCAAGATTTTTTATTATTTTATTGAAAAAGTAAAACATTTTGTGTTTGGTAAGAAAAATATTAAAATAAAATTAAATAAATTAAAAGTAGAAAGGAAGAAAAAATGAACAAATTTATCTGGTCCATTTTTATCCCCGTTCTGATTTTTGCAGGACTATTGACAGTTATTGGTTTTAGCCTTGAGAGTCAGCATTTTTACTGGCTTCAATCCGTTGAGCTCATTTATCTTTTTGGAAGTTTAATCTTTACTTTTGCTGCTTTTTGGATTTGGCATCTGGGGATAAAATCTCGGAAAATGAAAAGCTTAAAAGTTTTGTGGCTCATTCTGAGTTTAGTTTTTCTAATTGACTTAATCAACACAGGAGTTTATTTAGCTCAGGGGCAAGGATGGCTGTGGGGTATGAGTAGTTTTAGTTCTGCTGGACCTGCTTTTTTTGCAAGCATGCTCCTTTTGAGCTTAAGTTTTTTAGGATTTAGAGGTCAAATGAAGAAAGAAAATTAAAATGACAAAATTAAGACATTTTTTGTCTTACCTAAGAGGGAAAAGGAGGTTAAAAGTGAAAATAAAATGATATAATTAGAAAAAAAGGAAGAGTAAGGAAAATTATGACATTAAAGATTGACAAAGTTCGAAAAAGCTTTGGTGATAAAATCGCTGTTGATAATCTCAATATGGTTGTTAAACCAGGTGAAGTTATGGGCTTAATTGGTCAAAATGGTGCTGGGAAAACAACGACTTTTCGGATGATTCTTAATTTTATATCAGTTGACCAAGGGAAAATTACTTGGCAAGATGGACCGATTACGCAAGAAATCAAGCAAAAAATTGGTTTCTTACCCGAAGAACGTGGTCTTTATCAAAAGATGACAGTTGAAGACCAAATTCTTTATTTTGCGGAACTCCATGGAATGAAACGAGCAGATGCCCGGATAAAGTTACAAGACTGGATGAAACGTTTAGAGGTCGTTGGTAAACCAACCGACAAAGTTCAAACCCTTTCTAAAGGGAATGCCCAAAAAATTCAATTCATTGCCACTTTGATTCATGAGCCTGAATTTTTGATTTTGGATGAGCCATTTACAGGGCTTGACCCAGTGAATACAGAACTCTTGCGAAATGAGATTAAACGGAGTCGTGATAAGGGAGCGGCGGTTATTTTCTCTAACCATAATATGAGTGATGTTGAGCTTTTATCTGACCATTTGTTAATGCTAAAAGGCGGTCAAACAATTTTAAATGGAACGGTTGAAGCCATTCGAGCTTCTTATGGCCGTACCCGTATTTATTTGGAGTCTGATCTGCCCAATGAAGAGCTCTCTGTAATTACAGGAGTTGAATCAATTGAAAAAAGAGGAAGTGGTCGTTCAATAAAAATATCTGAGGCAGAAGTTGGACGTGAAATTTTCCAAAAAGTGGCTAAAGATGGCTATGTTCAAGCATTTGTTCAGTCTCCACCGTCACTAGATGAAATTTTCCGAATGGAAGCAGCTGAGAACAATCAAGAAAATTTAAGTGCAAGAAGTGAGGAAATAAAATGAAAAATCAAACTTGGCTTGTTGCAAAAAATATTTACCGAAGTCGTGTCAAAGGAGTGGGCTTTTGGGCACTTGTCCTTTCACCATTTTTGCTAGGAGCGATTTATTTAATTATCGGTTTAGTCATCAGTAGCGGGGCTAATCAAAGTCCAAAAATGGCTGTAGTCGATAATCCTGCTCTAACTCAGATTCTTTCTAAAAATGACACTTTAAAAGCAGATATTCGTAACGAGTCTTCTTTAGATGACGCTAAGAAAGACCTTTCTTTCGGAAAAATTGATGGATTTTTAACCGAAGATAATGGAGCTTATACCATTGTCACTGATAATAAATCAACTGTCAAATTTGACCAATCAAGTTTTCAAACTGCGCTGACTCAAGTTAATATTTCAAAAACAGCACAACGTCTCAATCTGTCAGCCGCTGATGTTCAAGACCTTCTTAGTCCAGCTAAGTTTACAATGAAAACACAAACAAGTTCTGGACAAAAGTCAACAGGTGATGGACAGACTGGCGCGAATATCGCAATTGGCTCCATTGCCTCGATTTTAATTTTCACATTGATGATGATGTATGTGGGAATCATCGGACAGGAAATTGGTAATGAAAAATCTAGTCGAATTATGGAGACGTTACTCGCGGCCACTAGCTCAAACGTACAGTATTATGGGAAAATTATTGGTGTAATTCTACTATTAGCGACTCAGCTTGGAATTTATGTGCTTGGTTTTGGAATTGCTTATCCTTTTATCAAAAATTTAGATCAGATTAAAGCAATTGGTGCCATGCTTTCTGGGATTACTTTCGGTTTCGGAATTTATTTGGTAGCCATGTCCTTAATTGGGATTTTAGGTTATTTAATTCTCGCGTCAATTGTGGCATCTCTGGTTAATGAACAAGCTCAGGTGCAACAAGCTACTCAGCCAATTGCTTTTTTAGCGATGATTGGTTATATTGGGGGAATTGCTGGCTCGACTGTTCCGGGGAATATTGTTTTGAAAGTTCTTAGTTTTATTCCATTTATCAGTCCAACATTGATGACTAGCCGACTGGCTATTCAATATTCAACAACGACAGAAGCCTGGATTGCTCTTGGATTACAACTTTTAGCAACACTTGCCATAGCAAAAGCGGGTGAGAAAATTTATGCGCGAAATGTTCTTTCTTACAGTGATGAAAAAATTATGAGTCAACTTTTTAAAGGACTGACAGGTCGAAATTCAAAGAAAAAAACAACTGACAGACTGGTCAGTGAAAATGGTGAAAAGAAAAATCCATGGCGGAGAAATTCTCCATTGCGTCTGGCTCTTGTCATCATTATCATTCTAATAATTTTGGCTTATCGATTCATCTTTAAATAAAAAATATTTTATAATTCAACTCTTGGAAACTTTCCAAGAGTTTTTTCGTATATAAAAGTATGGATAAGATTTTAGAAAAAGTAAAAGAATATTGGAAAATGATTGTTTTAGTTGTTTGTGGGCTCATTGCTGGTGGGATTTTTTACGTTTTAACCAACGGTCAAAAGCCAACTACAAATCTGTCAGTAGAAAATTTAAGTTCTGTCAGCAGGCAAAGCTCTGTCAGTAAATTTAGTGAACCTAATGAAAAATCTGTCAGTAAAATTATGGTTGATTTAAAAGGTGCGGTAACAAAGCCTAATGTCTATCAAATTTCGTCAGATGAACGTCTAGTTGATCTAATTAAGGAAGCTGGTGGTTTTACTGACCAAGCTGACCAGAAATCAATTAATCTGTCAGCAAAATTAAAAGATGAAGAAGTAATTTATGTCCCAAAAATTGGTGAAAATTCAAGCACAGAAAATACTGATAGCTCTGCTAATTCGGTCACTAGTCAAGTCTCAACAACCACTGAAAAAATAAATATCAATCAAGCAGATGTGACTGAACTACAAAAATTAACAGGTGTTGGTCAGAAAAAAGCTCAAGACATCATCGATTTTCGGACGAAAAATGGTGATTTCAAATCACTTGAAGACTTGGGAAAAGTTTCTGGTTTTGGAGATAAAACACTAGAAAAATTGAAAGATGAGTTGTGTTTTGAATAAAATTCCTTTGATATTTTTAGCTTATCTTTCTGTTATCTTGTATTTTTTAATCTTCAATTTTAATTTAATTTGTCTCATTTTGTTCATTTTTTCAAGTTTACTTGCCTTATATAGAAAATATTATTTAGTCATCCCATTTTTATTAGTTATCGGAAGTTTTTTCTTAGTAGTAAAAATGGATACGATTAAGAATAGTGAAAATCAGCCAACCACTCTTTCCAAAATTACAATGATCCCCGACACTATCCAAGTTAATGGTGATTTACTAAGTTTTCAAGGAAAAGAAAGAGGCCAAAATTATCAAGTTTACGAGACTCTAAAAAGTAAAAAAGAACAAAAATTTTATCAAAATCTAAGTCAAAATTGTCAGCTGAGTTTCACAGGAAACCTTCAAATTCCAGAAAAACAAAGAAATTTTAATGGATTCGATAATCAAAAGTATTTAGCGAGCCAGAATATTTATCGGCAAATTACGATTGATAAAATTAATAAAATAGTTTTAAACGACACTTTTGACCTCCATGTTTTAAGACGAAAAGCAATTGTCTGGTCACAAACTCATTTTCCAAAGCCAATGAATGATTATATGACTGGCTTACTTTTTGGCTTTTTAAGTAAAGATTTTAATCAAATAGGAGACATTTACAGTTCATTAGGAATTATTCATCTTTTTGCCTTATCGGGAATGCAAGTTAATTTTTTCATTGATTGGTTTCGTAGAATTATTCTTCGACTAGGAATAACGAGAGAAAAATTAAATATTTGGCAAATTCCCTTTTCAATTTTTTATGCATTTATGACAGGATTTTCGGTTTCAGTATTACGAGCTTTATTTCAAAAAAATATTCGTCTAAATCCTTTAGATAACCTAGCAGTGACAACCTTTCTTCTGATGATTGTCAGTCCTAAATTTTTACTGACAACAGGAGGACAACTAACTTTATTTTATTCTTTTGTCATTTCAATGATTAATCATAAATTTTCAGAACTAAAAGGAATAAGAAAATTACTGACAGAATCATCAGTGATTTCTTTGAGTGTTTTACCTTTACTCATTTTGGATTTTCATATCTTTCAGCCTTTTTCAATTTTACTGACGATTGGCTTTGGCTTTTTATTTGATGTAATCTTATTGCCTTTACTATTAGGCACTTTTCTCTTGTCTCTAATTGGCTATAATTTTAATATAAATCATATTTTTCAAATTCCAGAATGGCTAATTCATGAGGTTGATTTACCCTTACATTATCCTTTGGTTTTAGGGAATCCCCGGCCAATTGAATTATTAATCTTATTTTTCCTAATCGGTTTGTTAAGTGATAATCTCTTTAAGAAAAGAAGACAAATAATTTTTGCTGGCCTAATTGTTTGTAGTTTTTTTATTTGTAAAAATCCAATTTACCCCAGTATCACAGCAGTTGATATTGGTCAAGGAGATAGTATTTTTTTGCAAGATAAATTTAATAAAGAAACAATTTTGATTGATACAGGCGGACGATTAGCCCTTCCGCAAGAAAGTTGGCAAAAACCTCAAAGTCAAACAAATGCCGAAAAAACACTCATTCCATATCTTGAATCTGTTGGAGTAAGTCAAATCGACCAGCTCATTTTGACGCATACGGACGCTGACCATATTGGAGATTTTTTGAATTTAGCAGATAAAATAAAAATAAAAGAAATTTGGGTTAGCCCCGGTGAATTGACAAATAATCATTTTGTAGAAAAATTGAAGAAAGCAAATATTGCGATTCACATCAGTAAAGTTGGAGATAAAATTCCAATCTTTGATAGTGCTTTACAAGTTTTATCAAATGGTTATACAGGAAAAGGAGATAATAATGATTCTATCGTGACTTATGGAAATTTTTATCATACAAAATTTCTATTTACAGGGGATTTAGAACAAGAAGGAGAAAAAGAACTGCTCAAGAATTATCCTAAATTGAAAGTTGATGTCTTAAAAGTAGGTCATCATGGCAGTAAAACAAGTTCAAATCCTGACTTTATTAAAGAAATTAACCCCAAACTTGCCCTCATTTCGGTTGGCAAGGAAAATCGATATGGACATCCCAACCAAGAAACTCTAGAAACATTAAAAAAATACCAAATCAGAATACTTAGAACCGATCAAAAGGGAGCGCTTAAACTAATGCAAATCAATCAACAGTGGCGAATCCAAACAGTTAGATAAATGAAAGGAAAAAGTGAGCAAAAGACATCTATAAAATGTTACAATAAAGAAGACGTTGAAGGCCTGTAGAAACGTAAAAATACTACCATTATTTGATTTCTAATGTACCCCAAAAATAAAATGGAGTAATGACTTCACAGCGCACACTTTGAAAAAAGTGAAAGAAGGTCAGAATAAAAGAGAAAGGAAATTTCAAAATTAAGGGATTGAAGAAAATCCACTTTTAATAGGTAGAGAGTTGTCAACAAATGATAACAACATAAATTTATTAAGGAGATATTTTATGGCAGTAATTAATATCGAATACTACTCAGAAGTTCTTGGGATGAATCGAAAAGTTAATGTTATTTATCCTGAATCAAGTAAAGTGGAAGATTTTACCCAAACAGATATTCCGGTGCTTTATCTTTTGCATGGAATGAGCGGAAACGAGAATTCTTGGATAATTCGTTCAGGAATTGAACGATTGATTCGGCATACTAATTTGGCAATTGTCATGCCCTCAACGGATCTTGGCTTTTATGTGAACACCACGTATGGTATGAATTATTTTGATGCGATTGCTCATGAACTTCCCAAAGTAATTAACAATTTTTTCCCAAATCTATCCACAAAAAGAGAAAAAAGCTTTATCGCTGGTTTATCAATGGGAGGATATGGAGCTTATCATCTCGCATTAGGAACTGACCATTTTAGTTATGCGGCTAGTTTGTCTGGCGTTTTGACTTTTGATGGAATGGAAGAAAATTTCAAAGAAAATCCAGCTTACTGGGGAGGAATTTTTGGAAATTGGGAAACTTTTAAAGGGTCAGATAATGAAATTTTATCTTTGGCAGATAGAAAACAAGAAAACAAACCCAAACTTTATGCTTGGTGTGGGAAACAAGATTTTCTTTTTCCAGGAAATGAATACGCGACAGCCGAGTTGAAAAAACTAGGTTTCGATATTACTTATGAAAGCTCAGATGGCGTTCATGAATGGTATTATTGGACCCAAAAAATCGAATCTGTATTAAAATGGCTCCCAATAAATTATAAACAAGAAGAACGCTTGAGCTAATCTAAAAAATTTTCTCTGTTTATTCAGTACAAAATTTAAAAATTTTGTCTATCAAACGCTTACAAAGACAAAAATGAGAGAAATGATGAAATTCTCATGCTTGTCTTTGACAAAAACTACGAATAGTAGTAGAATTTCTTAGTAAAATAAATTTGCGAAATCGCAATATAGAAAGAGGTCTATAATGACAATTACACTTGCCGCTCTTGGAGCAATTGCTATCGGTCTTGCAGCACTCGGAGCCGCTATCGGTGATGGACTTATCGTTTCAAACTTCCTCCAAGCCGTTGCACGCCAACCAGAACTTGAAGGAAAACTTCGTGGTTCAATGTTCATGGGTATTGCCTTCGTCGAAGGTACATTCTTCATCGCCCTTGCTATGGCATTCCTTTTCCGTTAAAATTTTTCTCAACAAAATTTTAAAAACAGAAAGGAAGAACAGGTATGGAATCAACATGGACCTTTAATATTGGGCCAATTCCATTTGATGGAACAATCACAGTAATGACTTTTGTGACTGTCCTCATTGTGTTCGGTCTGGTATTCTGGGCGAGCCGCAATATGCAGCTCAAACCCAAAGGTAAACAAAATGTTCTTGAGTGGGTTGTTGATTTTGTCAATGGAGTTTCCAAAGATAACGTCGGCCCTCATGAAGCACCACGCTTTGCGCTCATGAACTTTACCCTCTTTTCTTTCCTTCTTATTGCCAACTGCATTGGGCTAGTAACTAAAATTAGTACGCCAGGTGATGTTTCCCTTTGGAAATCACCAACTGCAAATCCAACAGTCGATTTGACACTTGCACTACTTGTTGTTGTAATGTCAAATACACTGGGTGTACAAAAATTCGGTTTTAAAGGTTACCTCAAAGTTGCCTTCTGGAAAGATCCGAAAGGTCTTCTTCCAATGAATATTCTGGAAGAATTTACAAATGCACTTTCACTTGGTTTACGGCTTTATGGGAATATCTTCGCGGGTGAAATCATGCTTGGTCTTATCGCCGGTATGATTCAATCAACCATGTGGATGCTTCCAGTTGCGTGGATTCTTGAAGTTGCATGGATTGGCTTTTCACTTTTCATTTCAGCCCTCCAAGCTTATGTCTTTGTCCTTTTGACAAACTTGTACATTAGCCACAAAATTATAGCAGAACATTAAGAAAGGAGTAGAAATTGTCAACATTATTATTAGAAGCTGCTCCGAATACCGTTCTCGGTAACATCATCGTTGTATCTGGTGCATTTATTATCTTATTGGTATTGTTGCGCCTCTTTGCATGGAATGCAATTACTAGTGTTTTTGCAAGTCGTGCGAAAAAAATATCTGATGATATCGATGCAGCAGAAGCGAACAACAAACAAGCTGCTGATTTGGTTAAACAACGTCAAGCAGAACTTGCAGGTTCAAAAGAAGAAGCTGCTAACATCATTCAAGTTGCAAACGATACTGCCTCACAAAACCGTGCGAAAGTACTTGCAACAGCAAATGAAGAAGCAACTAGTTTGAAAAAACGTGCGCAAGAAGATATCGAGCAAGAACGCAAAGAAGCTCTTAACACAGTTAAAGGCGATGTTGCGGACATCTCAGTTCAAATTGCTGAAAAGCTTATTGGACAATCATTAGATGCTTCTGCACAACAGGAATTAATCGACTCTTATCTCGCTAAGTTAGGAGAATAAGATGACAAAAGTAAATTCACAAAAATACAGTAAAGCTTTACTAGAAGTTGCCCAAGAAAAAGGACAACTTGAAGCAATTCTTGCTGAAGTTAGCGAAATGATTCAACTTTTCAAAGAAGATGACTTGGCTACTTTTTTAAGTAGCGAAGTTTATTCATTCTCTGCAAAATCTGAATTGATTGATACTTTACTTCAAACTTCTTCAGAAGTAATGTCAAATTTCCTTAATACCGTTCGTTCAAATGGTCGTTTAGGAGATTTGGGTGAAATACTTGATGAAACTAAAAATGCAGCAGATGATATGTTTAAGATTGCTGACGTTGAGGTGGTTTCAAGCATTGCTTTGACAAATGCTCAGATTGAAAAATTTACAGCTATGGCGAAAGCAAAATTTGACCTAAATGAAGTAACAGTAATTAACACAGTCAATGAAAAAATTCTCGGTGGATTCATTGTGAATTCTCGTGGAAAAATTATTGACGCCTCACTAAAAACACAATTGGCTAAAATCGCCGCTGAAATCCTCTAATCAGGATAGAAAAATTTTCTTTCTCTGCTCAAAACTCAGTGGAAAATTTTTCAAACTCATACTGTTAAACTTTTGAGAACATATAAAGGTGATTTCAAATCTTACCTATCATGCTCAAACGGTATAACTGCAGTTTAAAGCTAAATAGCCTTGAACTAGTAAAAATTTCTAGAAGGGAGCATATTTTTGGCAATTAAAGCTAATGAAATCAGCTCACTGATTAAAAAACAAATTGAAAATTTCACACCAGATTTTGAAGTTGCTGAAACTGGTGTCGTTACCTATGTTGGTGACGGTATCGCCCGTGCCTATGGCCTTGAAAATGCGATGAGCGGTGAGCTTGTTGAGTTTTCAAATGGTGTCCTTGGTATGGCGCAAAACTTGGATGCGACAGACGTTGGTATTATCGTACTTGGTGATTTCCTCTCAATTCGTGAAGGTGACACTGTAAAACGTACAGGTAAAATCATGGAAATCCAAGTTGGTGAAGAACTCATCGGACGTGTTGTAAATCCACTTGGACAACCTGTTGATGGACTTGGAGAACTTAATACTGGTAAGACTCGTCCTGTTGAAGCAAAAGCTCCTGGTGTTATGCAACGTAAATCAGTCTCTGAACCATTGCAAACTGGTCTTAAAGCGATTGATGCCCTCGTTCCAATTGGGCGCGGACAACGTGAATTGATTATCGGAGACCGTCAAACAGGTAAAACATCAGTCGCTATTGATGCAATCTTGAACCAAAAGGGTCAAGATATGATCTGTATCTACGTTGCGATTGGACAAAAAGAATCAACTGTTCGTACACAAGTTGAAACGCTCCGCAAACTCGGTGCGATGGATTATACAATCGTCGTAACTGCGTCAGCTTCTCAACCTTCACCACTTCTTTACATCGCTCCTTATGCTGGAGCTGCAATGGGTGAAGAATTCATGTACAACGGTAAACACGTCTTAGTTGTTTATGATGATTTATCAAAACAAGCGGTTGCTTATCGTGAACTTTCACTCTTGCTCCGCCGTCCACCAGGTCGTGAAGCATACCCAGGTGACGTATTCTACTTACATTCACGTCTTTTGGAACGTGCTGCCAAATTATCTGACGATCTTGGTGGTGGTTCAATGACTGCACTGCCATTCATTGAAACACAAGCCGGAGATATCTCAGCTTATATTGCAACAAACGTTATCTCTATTACTGACGGTCAAATTTTCCTTGAAAATGACTTATTCTATTCAGGTGTACGTCCTGCCATCGATGCTGGTTCTTCAGTTTCTCGGGTTGGTGGTGCTGCACAAATCAAAGCCATGAAGAAAGTTGCTGGTACTTTGCGTCTTGACCTTGCGTCATTCCGTGAACTTGAAGCCTTTACTCAATTTGGTTCTGATCTTGATGAAGCGACTCAAGCAAAATTGAATCGTGGTCGTCGTACCGTTGAAGTTTTGAAACAACCATTGCACAAACCACTGGCTGTTGAAAAACAAGTTTTAATTCTTTATGCATTGACTCATGGTCATCTTGATGATGTTCCAGTTGATGACGTTCTTGATTTTGAAACAAAAATGTTCGATTTCTTCGATGCAAATTATGCAGAACTCTTGAACGTGATTACTGAAACTAAAGATTTGCCAGAAGAAGCAAAACTCGACGAAGCAATTAAAGCATTCAAAAATACAACGAATTATTAATAAGGAGGCTAACTAATGGGAGCTTCACTTAATGAAATAAAAACTAAGATTGCCTCAACGAAGAAAACAAGTCAAATAACTGGAGCCATGCAAATGGTTTCCGCTGCGAAACTTCAAAAAGCTGAATCTCATGCCAAAGCATTTCAAATTTATGCTGAAAAAGTTCGTAAGATTACAACTGACTTGGTTTCCTCTGACAATGAGCCTGCAAAAAATCCGATGATGATAAAACGAGAAGTTAAAAAAACTGGCTATCTTGTAATTACTTCGGATCGTGGACTTGTCGGTGGCTATAATTCAAATATTTTGAAATCTGTCATGAATACTATCCGTAAACGTCATGCTAATGAAAGTGAATATACTATTCTTGCACTTGGCGGTACTGGAGCAGATTTCTTCAAAGCACGCAATGTTAAAGTTTCTTATGTCCTTCGTGGTCTTTCAGACCAACCAACTTTTGAAGAAGTTAGAGCGATTGTTACAGAAGCGGTAACTGAATATCAAGCAGAAGAATTCGATGAACTCTATGTTTGCTATAATCATCATGTGAACTCATTGGTAAGTGATGCACGTATGGAAAAAATGTTGCCTATTTCTTTTGAAGAATCAGGTCAACAAAAACCATCTCTTGAAACATTTGAATTAGAACCAGATCGTGAAACAATCTTAAACCAATTGTTGCCACAATACGCTGAAAGTATGATTTATGGTTCAATCGTTGATGCTAAGACAGCAGAACATGCTGCAGGTATGACAGCAATGCGTACTGCAACTGATAATGCTCACTCTGTTATCAATGATTTGACTATTCAATACAACCGTGCTCGTCAAGCATCGATTACGCAAGAAATTACGGAAATCGTTGCAGGAGCCTCAGCGCTTTAATTTACTGATAGGAATTCTGTCAGTGATGGCTTTGAATCTTAATTGTTTTTGTCAGTAAAATTTTTACTGACAAACATAAAAATGAATAGAAATTCTGTTCTTTGACAGAAAATAAAAACAGGAGGAAAAACATTGAGTTCTGGTAAAATTACTCAGGTTATCGGTCCCGTCGTTGACGTGGAATTTGGTTCTGATGCCAAATTGCCTGAGATTAACAATGCCTTGATTGTCTACAAAGATGTCAATGGCCTAAAAACAAAAATTACTCTTGAAGTTGCTTTGGAACTTGGTGATGGTGCAGTTCGTACAATCGCTATGGAATCTACTGATGGCTTGACTCGTGGACTTGAAGTCCTTGATACAGGTAAAGCAGTCAGCGTTCCTGTTGGGGAAGCTACTCTTGGTCGTGTTTTTAACGTCCTTGGTGATGTTATTGACGGTGGGGAAGAATTTGCTGCTGATGCAGAACGTAATCCTATCCATAAAAAAGCTCCAACATTTGACGAATTGTCAACTGCAAACGAAGTTCTCGTAACTGGGATTAAAGTTGTCGATTTGCTTGCACCTTATCTTAAAGGTGGTAAAGTTGGACTTTTCGGTGGTGCCGGAGTTGGTAAAACCGTCCTTATTCAAGAATTGATTCACAACATCGCCCAAGAACACGGAGGTATTTCTGTGTTTACTGGTGTTGGGGAACGTACTCGTGAAGGGAATGACCTTTACTGGGAAATGAAAGAATCAGGCGTTATTGAAAAAACTGCCATGGTCTTTGGTCAAATGAATGAACCACCAGGAGCACGTATGCGTGTTGCCCTTACTGGTTTGACAATTGCGGAATATTTCCGTGATGTTCAAGGTCAAGACGTACTGCTTTTCATTGACAACATCTTCCGTTTCACACAAGCTGGTTCAGAAGTTTCTGCCCTTTTGGGACGTATGCCTTCTGCCGTTGGTTACCAACCAACACTTGCTACTGAAATGGGGCAATTGCAAGAACGTATCACTTCTACTAAGAAGGGTTCTGTTACATCTATCCAAGCGATTTATGTCCCTGCCGATGACTATACTGACCCAGCGCCAGCTACAGCCTTCGCTCACTTGGATGCAACAACTAACTTGGAACGTCGTTTGACACAAATGGGTATTTATCCAGCCGTTGACCCACTTGCTTCATCATCACGTGCGCTTACACCTGAAATTGTTGGTGAAGAACACTATGAAGTGGCAATGGAAGTTCAACGTGTCCTCCAACGTTATAAAGAATTGCAAGATATTATTGCCATTCTTGGTATGGATGAATTGTCTGACGATGAAAAAATTCTCGTTGGACGTGCACGTCGTATCCAATTCTTCCTTTCACAAAACTTCCACGTTGCGGAACAATTTACTGGTCAACCTGGTTCATATGTACCAATTGACAAAACTGTTCATGACTTCAAAGAAATTTTGGAAGGTAAATATGACGAAGTCCCTGAAGATGCTTTCCGTGGTGTAGGTCCAATTGAAGATGTACTCGAAAAAGCAAAATCAATGGGTTATTAATTCGATTTCTGATGAATTGAGAAAGTGAAAATACTCTATTGACTAAAAAAATTACTGACAAAAAATTCTGTCAGTAAAAGTTGATTGAATTGTAAAATTTGAGTGACTGTTAGAGTTTTGTTTTTAGAGAAGTATTTTTTATCTTTGTAATTTAAATTTTCATAGAAAAAATTGGAGGAATCGAATGTCTGAAAACGTCATGACACTTCAAGTAATTACCCCTGCTGGTATGATTTACGATCACCATGCAAATTACATTACTGCTCGAACTACGAATGGTGAAATTGGTATTTTGCCAAATATGATTTCAACGATTGCTGGACTTGAAATTGATGAACTTAAAGTTCGTCGTCCAGATGATGAAACACATGTTGATTATATTGCAGTAAATGGTGGAATTATCGAAATAAAAGATAGTCTTGTAACAATTGTTGCAGACTCTGCAGAACGTAATCGTGATATTGATGTATCACGTGCGGAACGTGCAAAAATTCGAGCTGAAAAAGCACTTGAAGTTGCTAAAGCTGAGAAGAAATCAGATGAAATAAATAGAGCGGAAGTAGCACTCCACCGAGCGCTTAACCGGTTGAATGTTTCGTCTCATAGATAAAAAGCACCTACGGGTGTTTTTTTATTTTAAGGGAATAAGATTGCAAAATAAAGACAAACATGTTAAAATTGATGGAGTTCTTTAAATAAAATACTGCAAATTATAGAGGGGCAACGTGATTCTTGATTATTGTCATCAGCTATTGGATGTACTAACAAAGCTAGAAGAACTTTTGCAAAGTTCAGATGAGCTGAAACAAAATTATGAACGACGAGTCGCCCGTCAGGTTGAGTGGCAAGCAATTTTTCTAGGATTTCTCATTTCTTCGATTTTAATTGTTTGGTTTATGACCGAAAAATCTGGTATGTTTGGGAGAGTAGCAGCAAAAACAGGTGCCACAGAAGTTTTTGTAAGAATGTTCTCAATCAGTTTTGTTGCCCTGGTGTTAGGTAATGGTATACGTATAGGCTCCCAATGGTTATGGATGAGAGACTATTTTCCTTTAGGGAAAAGAATGGTTAAAAGATTATTTTTGAAAAAATATCAAAAAAAAGAAAATGAAATTATAAAAAAAATAAACCAGATTCTAAAAGAAGAAATTTTAGAGGTGCCTCAACTACCAGAAAAATATCTTAATTCGCGAAGCTTGAATTATATCATCGGATGTATAGAAGATAAAGAAGTTAAGAATTTATCAGAAGCGATTAACTTATTAGAATTAGAATCTCAAGATTTGCAAGTTCGTGATTTAATTATGAATGAAAAGAGTGCTCTTCTTAAATCAAGGCAGTTAGTGAGTGAAAGTCAATTACAGTAATTTATAAGAAAGGAATTAAGTTTGAACAATAACGACAAATATTTTAAGTTAACAACTTCTTATTTAATAAAGAAAATTAATTTTTGTTCAAAATTGATTCTTTTTATAATAATTTTCACTTATACACTGTCATTCCATTTTTTAAATGATGCTTTCTACAAGAGTGTTCAGGCAGATACTACAATTTCTCAGCTAGTTCCAGATCAGAGTTTTGATACTGGAAACCATATCTATCCTCCGCAGTCGAATCAGAATTCGGCGTTATGGACAAATATAGGGTCAGCTGAGACTGTAGAAACGTCTACCTTTTCAGTGAATTTAGTAAATAATAAGTCTAAATCTGCTGGATATGCTTTATTTAATGGTGCGATTGATATGACTCAGAAAGTCAGCTTTTCGGGTAATTTTTCATTACAAGCTAATTCTAGTACAGACCCTTTTGCTGCTGGTGATTCTCTAGGATTTATCTTAACACCAAAATCTACAGATTTTATTGCAAATAATTTGAAATCAAATTTAGCTGCCGATGGGACTTCAAATGTTGTTGGAAAGTATTTGGGTATTGGTGGCCTGTCAGATTCAATCTTCATGGGTAGAGATCTATATCAAAACTCTGATGTAGATTTAGACGGATCTGGTACAGAAAACGCGGCATCCAACAATGTTTCAATTCGTCAGACAAATAATTTGGGGGAGTTAATTAAACAGGCTTATCCAACCACTTCAGTTCCAAATACTGGAAGTACAATTACTGAAAATATGAAAATAGATTGGCAGCCAAGTAGCACACTTACTAATGATAAGAATGTAACAGGGGAATTAACATATACAATCTCGTCAGAAAATGGGGGGAAAGCTACAACTCTTTCGGAAAAAATAACAGTTGCTCGTTCAATGTCACTGGGAATAATTGGCTCGACTGGAGGTAATTTTGGACGTTTGACCTATTCGAGTACAGAAGATGAGTTTAATGCTTATAAAGGAACGCAGAGTGTTCAGGTTAACTATCTTGATCAAGATACCAACCAACCAATAACAAATTTTTCCCCTTCCATTATAAAAGCTAATGTGGGAGATACAATTAAGGTGTTAGGTAAACAGCTCAGGGATATTGTTGATATAAATACCTTTTCTTTCCTTACGCCAGAAATACCCGGGTATATTTTTGTGTCTGCCCCTCCTTTAGTTGTGGCAAATAATGATGCGGAAAATAATGTAATTAATGTTACTTATAAGAAGCTTCCTATTGGAAAAGCATATTTTAATTATCAATATAGTTCTGATGTGGTAGACCAGTCGATTTTACTGCCAACAATTAATGATACTGAAGGTGAGATAAATGAAGCAGTTATTATGCCTGAACTCCCTAATTTACCGGACAATTACTATATTTCGAAAGTAGTGACAACTGATGGTCAGCAATATGCTACTTTAAAAGATGCAATCTCAGGTGAGAAATATAAAAATCAAGAGTTGCACTTTACACTCATCGTTTCAAAAGTTGTTGTACCTACCACAAGTGATAACAATTCAAGTAAGCAGAGTTCTACAGCAGAAAGAAAAAATGAACAAGGTAAACAAACTAGCAAGGATTCAACGACAGTAGATCAACCACAGGAACAAGAGACTATAAAAAAAGAAGCAATTCATAAAAACGAGAAACCTAATAGTGAATCAAATGATACCTTCAAAGAAGTAAAAAAAGAGATTGATTCACCACTTAAACTGCCTTTAAAAATGCCTACAGAGATTTCCCAAATACCTCAATCATCTGTTGTAGCAATAAATAACGAGCAGTCTAAATATCCAAACGTGTCAGCTCATAATTTGGAAATACAAGTGGCAGGAACAGCTGGAATATTTGCTGGCGGTGTAGTTGCTATTGGAACAATTACAGGATTTAATAAGTTTTATAAATTTTGGAAAATAGTAAAAAAATAAAAACCAGAGCTCTGGTTTTTATTTTTTCAAAAACACTTGTATTTATAATAAAATAGAGAATGAATAAATAAAAAAATCCCATTTAAATTTTAATGGGATTTTTCTATTTTATGCATTCAAAACTTTTGATAAAAAGTCTTGTAAACGGGGATGTTTTGGGCTATCAAAGAGTTCTTCTGGTGTACCATCTTCCAAGATAACTCCACCATCCGTAAAGATTACGCGGTTAGCAACTTTACGTGCAAAGCCCATTTCGTGAGTAACAATAAGCATTGTCATTCCTTCTTCGGCCAATTTTTGCATAACGGCTAGAACGTCACCAACCATTTCAGGGTCAAGTGCTGAGGTTGGCTCGTCAAAGAGCATAACGTCAGGATTCATTGCGAGGGCACGGGCGATAGCAACACGTTGTTTTTGACCTCCTGAAAGCATTTCAGGCATTGCATCTTTTTTATCTAACAAGCCAACTGTTTCAAGAAGTTGAATTGCTTTTTTATCTGCATCATCTTTTGACATCTTTTTCAGTTCAACTGGAGCATAAGTAATATTTTGCATCACAGTCATATTTGGGAAAAGATTGAAATGTTGGAAAACCATTCCAACGTTTTGACGAACAAGATTAAGATTTGTATTTTTATCAGTAAGGTTAAATCCGTCAATAATAATATCGCCAGAAGTAGCTGTTTCAAGCCCATTTAAAGCTCTAAGAAAAGTTGATTTTCCAGAACCTGAAGGGCCAATGATGCAGACTACATCACCTTTTTCAAATTTTGTTGTAATTCCTTTTAGAACTTCGTTTTTTCCAAAAGATTTGTGAAGATCAGTGACTTCGATTTGAGTATTGATTCCCATATTAGTATGTTCTCCTTATTTCATTCTTTTTTCTACGCGACGTCCAATCCACATCAAGAAGAGGAGGACAATCATGTAAACTAAACCAATTAATCCATAAACACGGAAGGCTTGGAAGTTACGTGCTACAATAATTTGACCTGTTTGGAGCAATTCAACAAGTCCGATAACTGAAACTAATGTTGTATCTTTCAATGTGATGATGAATTGGTTAATCAAACTAGGGATTGTAATTTTAATGGCTTGAGGTAAGATAACCTTGCGCATTGATGTCAGGTAAGTCACACCGAGTGAACGACTGGCTTCCATTTGTCCAGAAGGTACAGCTTGAACACCAGAACGAACGATTTCTGCAATATAAGCAGAAGAGTTCAAAGTAAGGGCGATAACACCCGCTGTAAATTCATTAAGTGGTGATTGGTGACCCGTAATGATTTGTAACAGGTTAGGAATTCCGTAGAAGATAAAGATTGTTAACACTAAAAGCGGAATTGAACGGTTAAGGTCAACATAGATGCGTGCAATTGTACGTAGAATCTTGCTTGGAGCTACTGAGAAGAGTCCAAAGATAATTCCGACGATCATTGCTAAGATAAATGAGAGAATGGCAAGTTCAAGAGTAACGAGTAGACCACGGCCAATTTGTTCCCAGTTATTTTGTAAAATACCAAAGAAAGTATTTTCTTTTGCACTTGATTGGATTGTTTTAGCATCACTCGCTAAATATTTATCAATGATTTTATCATATTCACCATTGGCACGGAGATTTGCTAAACCATTGTTAAACATTTCAATCAACTCTGGATTGCTTCCTTTTTTAACAGCGAATCCATATTGTCCGTCAGGAATTGGTTTAATTGGTGTGGCAAATTTTTGCCCTTGTTTAATGGCGTATTTAATGACGGGTTCGTCATCCATTAGAGCATTGATAGAACCGTTATTCAATGATGAATACATGGTTGTTGCATCAGTGAAAGTTTTTACAGTGTAGCCATATTCTTTTGCATGGGCATTAAGATAATCAAAAGAAGCAGTTCCGTTTTTAGCACCAAGTGTTTTACCTTTAAGGTCTTTCCATGACTTGATAGAGTCATCTGTACTTGATGTGGCAATAGTTAAGTTTGAAGAATAGTAAGGACTACCATAATCGAAAACTTGTTTACGAGCATCAGTGATTGACATTCCTGACATCATTCCGTCAGCATGTCCAGATTGAACAGAGTCAACAGCTGCTTGGAAACCGATGAAATTCCATTTTAGTTTGAAACCTTGGTTTTTAGCAATAGCGTTAAGCAAGTCAACGTCGATACCAGTGAATTGTTTATCATCATTTTGGAATTCAAATGGAGCGAAGCTATTATCTGAAGCAATGGTGTAAACATCTTTTTTAGGGGTTGCTTTTTTAGTGGCAGTAATCCCATATTTTTTGAGGATTTTATCATAATCTCCGTTTGATTTCATTTCAGCGAGTGCTTTATTGAAACCATCGACGAGCGTTGAATTTTTGCCTTTCATTACGGCAAAACCATAGCCTCCTGGAAGGGAGATTGATGGGAAGTTCATTGCTAAATCTTGCCCTTGTTTCATAGCGTAAGAAATAACTGGAACTTCGTCCATTGCTCCAGCAATATTACCAGAGCTTAGAGCGGCAAACATATGAACACCGTCAGAATAGGTTTTGATTGTGTAACCATATTTCTTTTGATTTTCTTGAAGCCATGTTTGTGCAGCAGTCCCATTTTTTGCTCCAACTGCTTTACCTTTAAGATCACTGTAATCAGAAAGTTTAGAGTCTTTAGTTGTAGCAATGGTTAATGCTGATGTATAGTAAGGATTTGAAAAATCAAAAGTTTCTTTACGTTCGTCAGTGATTGTCATTCCTGCAATTACACCATCTACTTGTCCAGCTTTAAGGTTTTGGAGAGCTGCATCAAAACCAGGATATGACATTTCTAATTTCCAGTCATTGATTTTAGCAACTTCTTGCATGATATCAACATCAATCCCTACCCATTTTTTCTGACCATTTTGAAATTCAAATGGAGCGTATGAGCTATCGGATGCAATTTTTACAGTTGTCTCGGCCTTAACCGAAGGTGCGACTAGGAAAGCTGTAACAGTGGCAAGCATCATTGCCAGAGCGAAAAATAATTTCTTCATTTTGTCTCCTCGAATATGAGATTTGAGCTTGTCTTCTTTTAAATATAAAAAAATGAAAATTAAAAAAATGTTCTTCTAAATAAGTGTTGGAATAACATTCTTTTAGTTTCCTATATTTATTAGGAGCTAAGCTCAGTTTATTTTATTCTGGAAAAATTATACCACAAAAGTTGCTTATAAGCAAGCTGATGTTAGGTTTTCTGACATTGTTTGACCATTAGTTTTGAGATTTCTCTGATAAATTATAAGAAAGTTGTTATTGTCAAAAGGCCCTTTTTGTTGTAAAATTGAACGAGTGCTTGAATGAATTCTTTATGGATGTATTCTATTTAAGTAAACAAAACTATTGTAAGAATTTTTAACTTTTGAAAAGGAATATTATGTTTGTACAACTTTCGATTTTTGGTTTCTTTAATGACTGGATGGCTAATTTTGCCCAGATGCCTAATGGTCATATTTGGATATATGTTGTTTTAGGGGCGATTATTTTTATTGAAACAGGATTAGTGATTTTCCCCTTCTTGCCTGGGGATTCCATTTTATTTTTTGTTGGTTCTTTGGCAGCAATGTCAAACGGAAAATTATCTATTGGCTTATTGATTTTGGTGATGGGGATTATTGCCTTCATTGCTAATCTGTTGAATTATGAAATTGGTCGAAGATTTGGGGATGTTATTCCAAAACATAAATGGCTTTCTCGTTTCTTAAAACCAGAATATATGGAAGAAGCTCATCAATTTTTTGAAAAATGGGGTTCTTGGGCCATTTTCTTAGGGCGATTCATGCCAATCATTCGGACGATTGTTCCATTTACAGCTGGTGCTGGTAAAATGCCACATAAAAAGTTTATTTTCTTTAACTTCATCGGTGGTTTTGCTTGGGTTATTGTTGCCTTAGGTGCAGGCTATTTATTTGGTGGAATTCCTTTTGTTAAAAAACATTTTGAAATCATCATGATTGCCATTGTCTTTGTGTCACTACTACCGGCAATTATTGGCATTTTGAAACGCGTTCTTGGAAGTCGCAAGGAAGCTTAACTTTATGATAAAATAGGACTTACAAAACTGTCAGTCCTTTTTTTTATCGATTGATATGTCAATGACAATAGAATTTACTGACAAAGACACTAGCATAGTTGAGCCTTTTGCGTCTTGCGCAATTATGGATATATTAGTAGTTTCATCAGTAATTTTGGAGAATTTTTATGAACATTAACGGCTACACTCGTATGGCTGCTGTTGTAGCAAACCCAATTAAACACAGCTTGTCACCATTTATTCATAATCTGGCTTTTGATTTAACGAATGAAAATGGTGTTTATTTAGCATGGGAAGTTGAGGCTGAAAAATTGCCAGCTATTGTGGATAATGTTCGTACTTTGGACATGTATGGACTTAATATTTCAATGCCTTATAAAACAGAAATTATTCCATTTATGGATGAATTGAGTCCGGCAGCTGAATTAATTGGAGCTGTTAATACAGTTGTCAATCAATCAGGAAAATTAATTGGACACAATACAGATGGTATAGGATTTTTCAATAGTTTAGAAAAATATCATTTCAATATCCAAAATAAACAAATGCTTATTCTTGGTGGAGGGGGTGCAGCAATTGCAATTATTGCTCAGGCAGCTTTGTCTGGAGCTAAAAAAATTGTGGTCGCAGCAAGAAAATCGGCCTCATATATTCCGCTAAAAGAGAAATTGGAAAAGCTGTCAGTAAAAACAGGGATTGAAATTTTACTGACAGACTTATCTGAAGCTGATAGATTACAAAAAGAGTTGAAACAGACCGACTTATTAGTAAATGCAACCTCAGTTGGAATGGATGGAGAATCTTTGCCGCTGGAAAAGAGCTTAGTTCTTCCTGAAAAACTTTTGGTGGTAGATGCTATTTATAAAGTTAGAGAAACACCATTTTTACGTTGGGCAAAAGGGCAAGGAGCTCAAACTGAAAATGGACTTGGCATGCTCATTGGACAGGCGGCGGAAAGCTTTTATTTATGGACAGGTAAAAAAATGCCTGTTGCAGAAATTACATTAGAAATGGAGAAAGAAGCATGAAATTAAATGTGAATTTACCAGAATATCCCTATGATGTCATCATCGAAAATGGGGCCTTGGCTAATATTGGAACTTGGGTTTCTTCATTGTGGAAGAAGCAAAAAATTGTTTTGATTTCTGATAATCATGTCAATGGACTTTATGGTCAAAAAGTTGTTGACCAACTTGAAAAAGTAGGTTTTGAAGTGGCAACTTTTGAATTTCCGGAAGGAGAAGCTAGTAAAAATTTACTGACAGCCGAAAATGCTTGGAACTTTTGTGCCGAATTTGGATTGACTCGTTCTGACGGAATTATTGCACTCGGTGGTGGAGTAACAGGTGATTTAGCTGGTTTTGTAGCTTCTACTTACATGCGTGGCATCCATTTCTTACAAATTCCAACAAGTTTGACCGCCCAAGTGGATAGTTCTATTGGTGGGAAAACAGGAATTAATTCCAAAATGGCTAAAAATATGATTGGGACTTTTACACAGCCTGACGGCGTGTTAATTGACCCAGAAGTTCTGCAAACGCTCGGTCAAAGAGAATTCCGTGAAGGACTGGGGGAGGTCATCAAGTGCGCCCTAATTGCTGACAAAGACCTCTGGAATTTACTGACAGACTTGTCAGCGGATGATTTGGTAAAAAAGCTTGATAAGATTGAAGAAATTATCTATCGGTCTTGTGAAGTAAAACGAAAAGTGGTTGTTGATGATGAATTAGACAATGGTGTACGGCTCTATTTGAACTTTGGTCATACAATTGGACATGCTGTTGAAAATACTGCAGGCTATGGCAAAGTGATGCATGGAGAAGCAGTTGCTATTGGAATGGTTCAAATCAGTAAAATTGCCGAACTCAAAGGTCTTATGCCCAAAGGAATTACTGACCAGATCCGAAAAATGGTCAAAAAATTTGGTTTACCTGACGAATATCAACCTTGGGATGAAGAGTTTTTGTTTAAAGCATTAACTCATGATAAAAAAGCACGAGGAAGAATCATCAAAACCGTTATTGTTCCTGAAATTGGCACCGCTAAAATTAATGAAGTGACTTTTGAAGAAATGAAAGACTATCTCAAAAAATAACTTGAGTTATTCGGAGAGGAACCCTATCTAAAAATTACAAAAATGTGGTAGCATTAAAAAACTCCCAGCTTTTATAAAAGCTGTAAAAACACTTATTTAAAGGAGAAACGATGTATATTTACCTAGCTTTTGCTTTAGTTGGCGGTTTTTTACTTGCTAATCAAAATCCAATCAATGCGGATTTACGAAAAATTGTTGGCTCACCATTTTTAGCCTCTGGAATTTCCAACTTTGTTGGTTCGATTTTTTTAGGAATCATCACTTTAGTGACAAGTCAAACACTTTTTCCTAGTTTTCAATTTGTTGGCTCACACCCAGCATGGATATGGATTGGTGGGGTTCTTGGTGGGATTTTCCTAACGTCTAATGTTTTACTTTTTCCAAGATTAGGAGCTGTCCAAACAGTGATTTTACCTATTTTAGGTCAAATATTGATGGGGACACTTATTGATTCATTTGGCTGGTTTCATGCCATGCAACTTCCGATGACTCTGATGCGCTTTTTGGGAATTGTTATTACTTTAGCTGGTGTTATTGTCGCGGTTGTTCTTCCTAATTTAAAAGAAAAAGAAGCAGAAACGCACCAAACTAACTTACTAGGCTGGCGAATTTGGGCGGTCATCGTTGGGGCAATGTCGGCTGCTCAACAAGCAATTAATGGCCGATTGGGAGTTTTACTTGAAAATACTGCACAAGCAGCCTTTGTTTCGTTCTTCATTGGATTTTTAGCTATTTTTATCGTGTCTCTTTTTATTGACCACCGTTTGCCAAAAATTTCAGAATTAAAAAAAGCAAAACCTTGGAATGGAATTGGTGGATTTTTAGGAGCCTCATTCGTTTTTGCAACAGTCGTTGCTGTTCCGCAAATTGGTGCAGGGCTGACAATTATGATGGGCTTGATTGGACAAATTTTAGGCAGTATGTTGGTTCAACAATTTGGTTGGTGGCGCTCAAGTAAATATGGCATTCAAATTTGGCAAATTGTTGGGATTCTAATTATGCTGACCGGAATAATATTCATTAAATTTTTATAAAGTAGCTAGTAATATGGAACAGGGCTTCACGCTCACTGCCTTCCGTCTGCGCGTTCACTAAGCAGTAATACCTATAAAAGAACTTAGAAAATTGAGGATAATCACTCTAAAATGTTTACTCAAAAATCATTTGAAATTTTTAAAATAGAAGGTTTAGAACCAAGAATGACTGAGATTCGTTCTGAAATTCAACCTGTTTTTTCTGAAATTGGTCAAAAGTTACTGACAGAGCTGTCAGTAAAAATTCCAAATCAAGAATTTTACTTTCACATCGCTCAACATCGCAGAAGAACAGCAAATGCGCCTGAAAATACTTGGTCAGCAATTTCCACAAAAGTCCGTGGTTATAAAATGGAAGCCCATTTTCAATTAGGAATTTGGGAAGATTACGTTTTTATTTATTTATCAATGATAGACCAGCCTAAAAAGCAAAAAGAATACGCCAACTTACTGACAAATCTGTCAGTAGAAAAGTTACTGACAGAAGATTACGTAATCTCAAAGGACCATACAAAAGCAGAAACTTATCCCCTGTCAGCATTTAGAGAAGCCGCTGAACGCTTAGTAAAAGTAAAAAAATCTGAATTGGAAATTGGACGGGTTTGGCCTAAAGAAAGATTTAACGGCAAAGAGGACTCAATAATTCTAGCGGAAATGATAGAAACAATTGACCAACTCCTACCGATTTATCAAAAATTAATGGAGGTCTAATCTAATGACGACATTTATTTGGGATTTAGATGGAACACTAATTGATAGCTATGAGGTGTTTTTAGAAGCCTTGTCCGAATCATTTGCAAACTTTAACCTACCATTTGACCGAGAAACAGTATATAATTTTATAAAAGGTCAGTCAGTCAATGCTTTACTAAAAGAACAACCCGTTCCTTTTCAAGAAATAAAAGAAGATTTCACGACAAATTCAACAGCTAAAAATGACAAAGTTAAATTAATGGTTGGTGCAAAAGCCGTTTTAGATTGGACTCAAAAAGAAAAGATTCAAAATTTCATTTATACTCACAAAGGGAAAAATGCTTATGATTTGCTTAATCAGCTGGAAATTTCCCCCTATTTTTTAGAAATAGTCACTTCTGAAAATGGATTTAAAAGAAAACCTCATCCTGAAGCAATCAATTATTTACTTGAGAAGTATAAATTAAAGCCTGAAGAAACCTATTATATTGGTGACCGAATCCTTGATATTGAAGCAGCCCATAATAGTGGCATTCAATCAATCAATTTTCTTTCAGCAAAAAATTCACAGCAAATTAATAAATTAACAGATATTATTCAAATTTTTGAAATGAAATAAGTAAAAAGTTACTAAAAATGGAGGTATAAAATGCGTTATTTTACAGCGGGAGAATCTCACGGCCCAAGACTTACAGCAATTATTGAAGGAGTGCCAGCCGGTCTCTCATTGTCAGCAGAAGATATTAATATTGAACTTAAACGTCGTCAAGGCGGCTATGGTCGTGGCGGACGGATGAAAATTGAGTCTGACCAAGTTGAAATTACTTCAGGCGTTCGACACGGAAAAACAATTGGTAGTCCGATTACACTTAATGTTACAAATCGTGATTTCAAGAATTGGGAACAGATTATGGCAGCCCAAGATGTTGAAGATAAAATTAAAAAGCAACGTCGTTTGACCAAACCGCGCCCAGGACATGCCGATTTAGTTGGCGGAATGAAATATGAATTTGAAGACTTACGAAATGTTTTAGAACGTTCGTCAGCGCGTGAAACAACAATGCGTGTTGCGGTTGGAGCTGTGGCAAAAAAACTACTTCACGAATTAGAAATTGAAATAGCTAATCATGTCGTAAATTTTGGCGGACGAGAAATTACAAGTCCAGAAAATTTAAGTGTTCAAGAGATTCGTCAGACAGCTGGCCTTAGCGATTTGTCTATTTTTGATGAGAGTCAAGCAGAAGAATTACGCAATTACATCGACCAAATAAAAAAAGCTGGAGATACAATTGGTGGAATAATTGAAACCAGAGTAGAAGGAGTTCCGGCTGGTCTTGGTTCCTACGTCCAATATGACAGAAAGTTGGATGCAAAAATTGCTGCTGCGGTTGTTTCTATCAATGCCTTTAAAGGAGTTGAATTTGGACTTGGATTTGAAGCAGGAAAACGACCAGGAAGTCAAGTGATGGATGAAATCATCTGGTCTGAGGATAAAGGCTACACTCGTTCAAGTAATCAGTTAGGCGGTTTTGAGGGAGGAATGACAAATGGTGAACAAGTCATCGTCCGTGGAGTCATGAAACCTATTCCAACATTGTATAAACCCTTGATGTCTATTGATACCGAAAGCCATGAACCCTACAAAGCAAGTGTAGAACGTTCTGACCCAACCGCTCTTCCAGCAGCAGGAGTCGTGATGGAAAATGTAGTAGCAACGGTAGTCGCTCAAGAAATCTGTGATAAATTTAATTCAGATACAATGAATGAACTAAGAGACGCTGTAGCCAGTTACAAAAAGCGCTTGTCAGAATATTAAAAAAAACAAAGCCTATCTTGGGCTTTTTTTATAAAATAAATAACTTACGAATTTGTAAGTTTTCAGGTGTACATTTCTTGTTACAATGAATTTATTAAGAAAACATAAGGAGAACAAAATGAAAAAAATACTTTTTGGAATAATAGCACTTATCATCCTCGTCGGTGGAGCAGGTTTTGCATGGTACAAAGTAAGTTATGGTGGAGGAACCTACTACGTTCAAATCACAAAAGACGGAAAAGAAAAAGAAGTCAGTGATAATTCAGGAAAAAAATTTAAAGAATATGATTATGATATAAAATCCTATCAAAAAGATGGAAAAGAAAAGAGAGTTACATTTATGGCAGACCACAATCTCCGTAAAGAAGCTTACCTGAAGTTAACAGTTAATTCCGTTAAAGGAGTAACCTCTTGGGAAGAAGTTAAAAAGTCAGAGGTTCCTAAAGAAGCCCTTAAGAAATTAAATAATAACTCATAAAAATAGTCTCAGAAAGAAAGAGGAAAGAACATGACATTTTTGCAAATTAATATTATGCTAATGACCATTACAGTTATTTTGTCTTCACTAATGGGCGCTTGCCTCCTTTATTCCATGAAGGCAATGCGAACACGTTTAGCTAAAATAAATAAAAAGAACGAAATCGAAAGATAAGATAGGAGAAAAATATGTTACTCGAAGTAAAACATCTCAAGAAAATTTTTAAAACAAGATTTTCAAAAGAAGAAACCACAGCCCTAGTTGACATTGATTTTGGTGTAGAAGAAGGCGAATATATTGCCATTATGGGGGAATCTGGTTCAGGAAAAACAACCTTGTTGAATATCCTATCAACTCTTGAAAAACCAACTTCTGGACAAGTACTCTTAAATAAAGAAGACATTACGGCTATTAAAGATAAAGAAATTTCTGCATTTAGACGTGATCATCTCGGTTTTGTCTTTCAAGATTTCAATTTACTTGATACCCTTAACGTCAGAGACAATATTTACCTTCCACTCGTTTTATCAAAATCAAGCGTAGAATTAATGAAGAGTAGACTAAAAATTCTCGCACCTAAACTAAACATTGAAAATCTCTTAGAAAAACAACCTTTTGAACTTTCAGGAGGACAAAAACAGCGGGTTGCTGTAGCACGTGCCTTGATTAGCCAACCTGATTTAGTTCTTGCCGATGAACCCACAGCTGCTTTGGACTTTAAAAACTCAGAAGACTTACTCAACCTTTTTGAAGAAATTAATGATAGTGGTCAAACCATTATCATGGTTACTCACTCAAGTTTAGCTGCAAGCCATGCGAAACGTGTTCTTTTTATAAAAGACGGTGTTCTTTACCATCAACTTTATCGTGGTGAAAAAAGCTCAACTGAATTTGCAAAAGAAATTACTCTTTCAATGACTGCTTTCTTGGGAGCATCAGAGGATGAGGAGGTGTCCTTAAATGCTTAGTTTAAAACTTGCGGCCAATAACATCAAAAAGGGATTTAAAAGTTTTGCACCTTTTTTAATGGCCTCAGTTACGATGTTCGTAATGATTTTCGTCACAGCATCAATCACTTTATCTCCCTCTATTAGTAAATTAAAAGGAGGGAGTTCTCTTTCACAAGTGATGGGATTTGCATTGATTGTTTTATCTATTTTTGCAGTTCTTATCTTAGTTTATAGTTATCGCTTTTTACAAACTCAGCGCTCTAAAGAATTTGGACTTTATGATATTCTTGGCTTTGGTAAAACAAGAATTGTAGGAGTCGCATTTTTAGAATTACTCTTAAGCTATATCATTACGGTTATTGTTGGAACGATTTGTGGGATTGCTTTTTCAAAATTTCTCTTCTTAGTGTTTGTAAATATGATTGGAGGAAATTATTTTAATCTAGTCATTAGTCCCACAGCAATTTTATTACTTGCCATTCTCTTCTTTGTTTTCTTTTTAGTTTTAATGATGATCGGAGTTTGGATTATCTGGCGTTCTTCAAGTCTTGATCTTCTAAGAGAAGAGTCAAAAGGTGAAAAAGAACCAAAATCAAATTTATTTTTCGCCATTGCCGCAGTCATTCTTTTAGGAGCTGGTTACTATATCGCTTTAACGGTTGAAGACCCAATGGCAGCAATAATGAAATTCTTTATTGCCGTTTTACTTGTTATCTTTGGTACTTATCTTTTCTATATTAGTTTTACCGTTTGGTACCTTAAATTGAAAAAGAAACGTCCAAGTTACTATAAACCAAATAATTTCATTACAACAAGTTCTATGCTTTATCGAATGAAAGCAAATGCTGTTGGTCTAGGGAATATCACTATTTTGTTATCTATGACAATTGTGACCGTAGTTGTCAGTTTAGGTGTTTTTCTTGGAACTGAGAACTCAGTAAAAACCTACTATACCCGAGAAGCAAAGACTTATTCGGTTGCAAATAATACGGATGTAAAACAAGACATTGAACGAATTAAAAGTGCCGCAGCTAGCAAAAATATAGAAATCAAAAATCTATCTGATATGTACTATGCTCAAGATTTACAAGCCGATAGAGTCAAGTCGTCTAAAGATCAATTTATTACTTCAAATAAGCAAGGAGTGATGTTTGATAAAAATTCATATTTTGCGACCTTAACAACTGCTCAAACACTTAAATCTTTAGGAAATAAAGATATTCCTTCTTTAAAAGACAATCAAGTCTTACTTGTGGACATATCGAAAAATAAAACGTCATTTGATAGTAAGATCAAATCAATTCAATGGTATGGAGAGACTTATCAAGTTGCTGACACGCTTAATTCTGTTAAAGATTTTCCATCAAGCAGTGTTGTAACGGTTTCTTCTAAGGTTATGATGATTGTCTTTGCTAATAATCAAGCTTTTGATAAAGGACTCGCTAATTACAATAAAACAATTAGTGATGATCAAGGATTTTCAAATCTTGCATCAACATCAATCATCTTTGATATCAAACCTGTTGATGAAAAAAGATTTACTAAAGCTTTCAAGGAAGAGTTTAAAGATAATAAAGATTTATCGATTTCATATAGAAGTGAAGCTTTGCAAGATCAGCGCGCTCAAATTGGAGGATTTGTCTTTGTTGGTTTTGTTTTAGGAATTAGTTTCATTCTTGGAGCTGCATTAATTATCTACTACAAGCAACTCTCAGAAGGGGCACAAGATAAACGCTCATTCAAAATTCTACAGGAAGTGGGACTTTCAAAAGAAGAAGTTCAAAAAACAATCAAATCACAAGTTCGTTTGATATTCTTTCTACCATTAGTTATCACTATCGCCCATTTTGCTGGTGCATATTTAATGATTGAAAAAATAATAATGTTGTTTGACATTAATGACCGCTCAGTTATTTTTACTATTTCCTTAGCAACAATTGCAATCCTTGCAATTATTTACTACCTCATCTATAAGGCAACGAGTCGTGTTTACTACAAAATTGTTGAAAGATAAAAAAGAAGGCATAAATATGCCTCTTTTTTTGTATAAATCCATATAGAAGAAACAAGGGAAGGAAAAAGCTACAAAAGAGAGCTACTTTTGATATAATAAAAGGAACAAAAACAATGGTTTTCTCGGCACTAAATGTATCTTTTGTTAGAGAAAAATAGTTACCTTTAGGGAAAGGAAAATATGACGATCTATCTTCATTCAATTCAAATTGGAGTTCTTCTCTTTTTTATATTTTTATTTATATCATTAATTCCATATTTGATTGTACAATATCGTCGGTATGGTCGGATTAATTTTTGGCGCTTTTTTGTCAATTTTTCATTTATTCTTTATCTCATTTGCGCTTATGCCATGACAATTTTCCCGCTTCCTCCTGTGAGTGAAGTAGCAAAAATGACAGGTCCAAAGCAAAACTTAGTTCCATTTGAGTTTGTTCGTCAATTTATTTTATATAGTCCTTTTAATATAAATGAACCTTCAACTTGGCTTGCAGCTCTAAAAGATTCAACATTTATCCAACCATTTTTTAATCTACTTTTAACCTTGCCTTTTGGCCTTTATTTAAGATATTTATTTAAACGCTCATTTAAACAAACTTTTGTTTTAAGCTTTTTGCTAACTTTATCATTTGAACTTATCCAAAGGTCAGCTCTTTTTGGACTATATCCTCGACCTTATCGTTTGTTTGATGTTGATGATTTAATGATTAATACGCTTGGAAGTTTAATTGGATTTGGAATTGCGGTTATTTTTAGTCGATTTTTACCAGATTTGGATGCAACTAAGGTTGAAAGTTCAAGAGTTAGTCTTTCAAGACGTTTCATTGCCTTTTTAGTTGATTTGGTTCTTATTTTTATCATTGGAAGTCTATTTCTTCCAACAGGCTATTATTCAGAATTAATAATTTTAGGACTTGTCCCGCTAGTTCTCAAAGCAACACCAGGTCAATTATTATTGAGAATTCAAATAAAAGCTAAAAATCGTTTTAGAATTGCTTTGCGCCAATTTTTATCTTTTGGAAACTTTGCTTTGATTATCTCAGCAGAATATTTTCTTCAACGTTCAGGTACAATACCTCAGGATCAATTGGGACAAAACTTTTTACTTATTTTACTCTTTTTAGGATTGAGTCTTTTACCTCTACTAGATGTTTTAATTGCTTTTCTCTCGAAAACAAGAAAACTTTGGTATGAAAGAGTGAGTGATACAGAAATGATAGCAAAATTGAAAACAAATGAGGAGTGAATATGACTAAAATATTTATTGTAGAAGATGATGAAATTATTGTGAAAGCAATTAAGATTGCCTTAGAAAAAAAATTTCAAGTCAGAAGTGTTTCCAATTTTCGAGCAGTAAAACAAGAAATTATGGAATTTGAAGCAGATTTAGTATTAATGGATATTGGGCTACCATTTTATAGTGGTTTTTATTGGACAAATGAATTAAGAAAGCTTTCCCAAATTCCTATTATCTTTATTTCTTCGGCATCGGATGACATGAATCAAGTAACCGCTATGAATCAAGGAGCTGATGATTTTGTAACCAAGCCGTTTTCATTAGAAATTTTAAATGCAAAAATAAAAGCTTTACTGCGCAGAAGTTATTCTTTTTCAGGGATTGAAAAGTTAGAATTTGCTGGTTATGTTTTATCTGAAAATACTTTGATTTCAACTCAAGAAGGTGAACGCGAAGAAATTGAGCTTACAAGTTCTGAAAATAAAATTTTAACTCTTCTTTTTCGTGGAAATGGTGAAGTGGTGACCAAGGAAAAAATTCTACAAGAGTTGTGGCAAACAGATGAATTTATTGATGCAAATACTTTAAATGTAAAAATGACTCGTTTACGCAAAAAACTTGGTGAAATTGGCTTTGATAAGCATATTATGACAAAAAGAGGAAGTGGTTATGCTCTGGTTTAAATTTTTTAAGTCTAAAATTCCACAAATTGGTGTCTTTTTGCTTATGTCAGCTATTTATATTGTGACATTTTGGCTTTGGCATCTACCAATGATGGCATTTGTTAACAGTACTTTATTTGCTGTCATTATTTTTATTATTTACCTTATCTCATCCTATTTTCGATGGAAAGCAAACTGTGAAGCTATTGAGAGAGTAGTGAAAGACAACGAAGAGTTGCAAAAAAAGTTAGAGCAACAAAATCTTGCTGAGCGTGAAATGGAAGATATTATCAGGGTCTGGTCGCACCAGATGAAGGTCCCTTTGGCAGCTATTGATTTAATGACTCAAACTCAAGTTAATAGTGAGGAGCTGAAGAATCAGGTTTTTTCTTTAGAAAATTATCTAAAAATTCTTCTGGAATATCAAAGAATTAATAATTTAGCTACTGATTTCAGATTTGAAAAAGTGAGTATGGCTTCACTTGTGAAAGAATTAGTCAAAAAATATAGTAGCTTTTTTATTCAGAAAAACCTTTCAATCCAAATTGAAGGAGAGTGGTTAGTCAATAGTGACCAAAGGTGGTTGAGTCTGGCTGTTGAGCAATTACTGAATAATGCTGTAAAGTATACCAAAGAAGGTGGGATTCTAATTAAAATTAAAACTGGTGAATTAATCATTCAAGATAGTGGGATTGGGATATTAAAAGAAGACCTTCCTCGCCTTTTTGAACACGGATTTACTGGATATAATGGTCGGATTCAACAAAAGTCAACAGGTCTTGGACTTTATTTATCTAAATTAATTTTAGATAAATTAGAATTTGAAATTTCAATTAACTCTGAAATTGGAAATGGGACGTCTGTGACAATAACGAAAGAATAAAAATGAAAAAAATATTAATCATTGGACTTGGTCTCATTGGAAGTTCAATTGCCTTAGGGATAAAAAGAGCTCATCCTGATTTTGAAATTCTTGGCTCTGATCGTGAGAACATTCAAGAAATTGCTCAAAAGCGTGGAATTATTGATTCTAAAGTTAGCTTAGTTGAAGGAGCTCAAAAAGCAGATATTATTATTTTGGCTGTTCCAATTATAACCACTTTGGAGCTTTTGAAAAAGCTAGCAACTTTGAATTTGAAAAAAGGTCTTTTAATTACAGATACAGGTTCAACCAAGAGTGAAATTGTTGAACTGGCAAATCAACTTTTTGATGAAGACAAAGTACGATTTATCGGTGGACATCCGATGGCTGGCTCTCATAAATCAGGAGTAATGGCGGCAGATATTAATTTATTTGAAAATGCTTATTATGTTTTGACCCAAGAAAACCAAGAATTACGTGATTTACTTAAAGGACTTCATGCCAAATTTATTATTTTAGATGCAAAAGAGCACGACCGAGTCACTGGGCAGGTTTCTCATTTCCCGCATATTTTGGCTTCGGCCCTTGTTTGGCAGTCAGATGATTTTTCAAAAGAACATCCTTTAGTGAAACATTTAGCGGCTGGTGGTTTTAGAGATTTAACTAGAATTGCAGAGGCTGACAGTTTGATGTGGACAAGTGTCTTATTATCAAATCCAGAAATTACGATTGATAGAATAGAAAACTTCAAAAAACAATTAGATGAAATTGCTTTAAAAATTGCTAATAAAGATTCTGCAGCTATAGAACACTTTTTTGAACAAGGTAAAAAAATTCGTCAAGCCATGGAAATTCATAAAGGGGCTCTGCCAAACTTTTATGATTTATTTATTTCGGTTCCCGATGAAAAAGGAGTTGTTTTAAAGGTTTTAGGCTTACTAGAAGATTTCTCAATAACAAATGTAAAAATTAATGAAGAAAATCGCGAAGATATTCATGGTCAACTTCAAATTTCATTTAAGAGAGCGGAAGATTTAAAAGAAGCACGAGAAATTATTGAAAAAGCAACTGATTTTACAGTTGTTTGATAAAGATTAAAGATAGGACTTTCTTAGTCTTAAAATCTTAGGAAAAATTGTTGAAAATAAAAGGGCTCTGAGCGCCCTTTTATGCTATAATAAATACTAAAAAATGTTTAGGATAATATAATGAAATTAAAGATAAATTCGCAAGGCTTAAAAGGACGTTTAAAAGTTCCAGGAGATAAATCAATCTCACATCGTAGTATTATGTTTGGCTCTATTGCTAAAGGAAAAACTGTTATTTATGATATTTTACGTGGAGAAGATGTCTTATCTACTATTGAAGCTTTCCGTGCGATGGGAGTTGAGATTGAAGATAAGGGTGAGGTGATTACTGTCCACGGTAAAGGAATTTCAGAACTTAAGGCTCCTGAAAAAGCACTGGATATGGGAAATTCCGGAACTTCAACTCGTCTTTTATCGGGAATTTTAGCAGGCCTTCCTTTTGAAACTACTTTGTTTGGTGATGACAGTTTATCAAAAAGACCAATGGATCGTGTAGCAACTCCTTTACAATTGATGGGGGCAGAAATTACTGGTCAAACCGATAAGGTTAAATTACCGATGACAATTAAAGGAAGCACGCATTTGAAGGCAATTGACTATGTTCTTCCGGTGGCTTCGGCTCAGGTAAAATCAGCTGTAATTTTTGCTGCTTTACAAGCAGAAGGGCTGACGAAAGTTGTTGAAAAGGAAAAAACACGCTCACATACGGAAGAAATGTTAGTTCAATTTGGTGGAGAACTAAAGGTTTCTGATAAAACAATTCTTGTACCTGGTGGACAAAAACTTGTGGGTCAAAAAGTAGTAGTTCCTGGAGATATTAGTTCGGCAGCTTTTTGGTTGGTTGCGGCCTTGGTTGTTGAAAATTCAGAACTTATTTTAGAAAACGTTGGAGTTAATGAAACAAGAACTGGAATTATCGAAGTCATTCAAGCAATGGGTGGACAGTTGGAAATTTTAGAGCAAGATAATGTGGCAAAGTCTGCAACTCTAAAAGTAAAAGCTAGTCAATTGAAAGGAACTGAAATTTCAGGTGATTTAATTCCTAGATTAATTGATGAATTGCCAATCATTGCTCTCTTAGCAACGCAAGCTCAAGGCGAAACAATTATTCGAGATGCGGCTGAGCTTAAAGTAAAAGAAACTGACCGAATTGCTGTTGTCGCGAATGCTCTTAATAGTATGGGGGCCAAAATTCAACCAACAGATGATGGAATGATTATTCAAGGTGGAACGAGACTCCATGCTCCAGAAAATTCAATTAATACTTTAGGTGACCATAGAATTGGAATGATGGCTGCAATTGCAGCACTTTTGGTTGAAAATGGGGAAATTGAGCTTGAACGCGCCGAAGCAATTCAAACAAGTTATCCAAGTTTCTTTGACGATTTAGAACAATTGTCGGAAAATATTTGAACTTAAGTGATTGGAAGTAAAAAATGAGTATCATTTTAATTGGATTTATGGGTGCGGGAAAGTCCACAGTAGCAAAACTTTTAACAGAAAATTTTACTGATTTGGATCAATTAATTGAAGATGAAATTGAGATGCCAATTGCTGAATTTTTTGAATTATTTGGGGAAGCTGATTTTCGTAAAATTGAAAATGAGGTTTTTGAACTTGCGCTGCAAAAGAATATAATTATTGCAACGGGTGGTGGAATAATTGAAAATCCAAAGAATTTAGAGGCTCTTGATAGAGAAGCTGGAGTTGTCTTTTTGACCGCTGATTTTGAAACGCTTTGGGAACGAATTTCGATGGATTTGCAGAATGTTCGTCCTCTAGCGCAGGATAAAAAGTCCGCTCAACTTTTATTTGAAAAAAGAAAAAATGACTATGCAAAAGTGGCCGATTTAACGATTGATGTTACTGATAAAAGTCCTGAGCAAATTGTAGAAGAGATTCGTGAAAAATGGGGGATAAATTAAGATGAAAATTGCGTATTTAGGACCTCGTGGCTCTTTTTGTTCGGTGGTGGCTGAGACAGCATTTGTATCAGAAGAATTATTTGCTTATGATAGTATTCTGGATGTTATTGAAGCTTATGATGAAGGAAAATGTGATTTTGCTCTTGTTCCTATTGAAAATTCGACTGAAGGAACTGTGAATATGAGTATTGATAAAATTTTTCATGATTCTAAGGCGACAGTTGTGGCTGAATTTGTTTTGCCAATTTCACAAAATTTGCTGGCTCTTTCAAAAGAGGGGAAAATTGAACATATTTATTCCCACCCTCAAGCGCTTGCACAAACACGAAATTATTTACGAGAGCATTATCCACAGGCAAAGGTTGAAATTACTGATTCTACTTCAGCAGCAGCTGAATTTGTGAAAAATCATCCAGATTTGCCAATTGCAGCTGTTGCTAATTCTTACGCGGCTAAAATGTATGATTTAGAGATTGTTGCCAAAAATATTCAGGATTTAGCAGGAAATTCTACTCGGTTTTGGTTATTGGGAAAAGAGAAAAAATCATTTGATTTACTAAAAACAGGTGAGAAGGTGAGTTTGGCTTTGACTCTACCTGATAACCTGCCAGGAGCGCTTCATAAAGCGATTTCTGTTTTTGCTTGGCGTGATATTGATATGACAAAAATTGAATCACGTCCTTTAAGAACAAGGCTAGGTCAGTACTTTTTTAATATTGATTTAGTAAATAATGAAAAAAATAATTTAAAAATTCCTTATGCTCTTGAAGAACTATCAGGTTTGGGAGTAAAGGTTCGTTTATTAGGAAATTATGCAGTCTATTCATTGGGAGAGGTGTAAAGGTGAGAATTTATTTTGTACGACATGGTAAGACGGAGTGGAACTTGGCGCGACGTTTGCAAGGACAAAAAGGAGATTCACCTTTATTGCCAGAATCTTATGAAGCGATTGAACGAGTTCATAAGTTTTTAGAACCAATTGAATTTGACAAAGTTTTGTCGAGTCCACAAAAAAGAGCTTTGATTACGGCAGATTTACTGACAAATCAAAGTGTGAGTACTGACAAACGATTGTCGGAGTGGAATTTCGGGGAATTAGAGGGTTGGTTCATTAGCGATGCAATTGCTAAATATCCTAAAGAAATGCATGATTCACGTTTTGAGTTGGATCAATTTGATGGAAGTGTTTTTGGAGCTGAATCTGTGAGTTCTGTCTTGAATCGCTTTGATTCTTTGGCTCAGGATTTGTTGAATTCTAAAATGGACAATGTACTTTTAGTTGGTCACGGGGCTTCTGGAACGGCTGGAATGCGCCATTTAGCTGGCTTTCCAATTGCTGAATTACGTTCAGTTGGTGGTTTAGCCAATAATACGGTCACTGTTTTAGAATCAAATGCTGGCCATTTTGACTTAAAAATTTGGGATAAACAGCTATGATTGAAAAAACTTATTTTACTGGTTCGATTGAGGCAATATTTTTCTCCAATCCCAGTAATTTTTATAAAGTTCTACTCATTGAAATTGATGAAACTAATGCTGAATATGATGATTTTGAAATTGTGGTTAACGGGACAATTGGGGATGTGGTTGAAGGAGATTCTTATACATTTTATGGTCAATTGACGCAGCATCCTAAATATGGGGAACAATTACAGGTCAGTCAATATGAAAAAGCAGTGCCGACTTCTGGTGCTGGTTTAGTTAAATATTTTTCTTCAGATAAATTTCCTGGAATTGGTAAGAAAACGGCAGAAAAAATTGTTGAAACTTTTCCTGAAAATACGGTAGATTCAATTTTAGAAGCGCCGGAAAAATTGGATGGTCTATTGACCCTAGCCAGAAAAAATTCATTTATCCAACGATTACGTGAGAATCATGGAATGGAAAAAGTGCTGACCAAGCTTGCAGAATATGGCTTACCAAGCAAAATCACTTTTCAAATTTATGAACTTTATAAAGAAGAAACGATTGAAAAAATTGAGGAAAATCCTTATCAGCTTGTGGAAGATGTTAAGGGAGTTGGTTTTAAAACAGCTGATAAGATTGCAAGTAGTTTAGGAATTGAAGCGGATAGCCCTAATCGATTTCGAGCGGCATTGATGCATGAGGTCAATACGCATTCGCAATCAACAGGCGATACTTACATTGAAGCCAAAAATTTACTTGAGATGACGATAGACTTACTTGAAGAAGCTCGTAATGTCGAGGTCAACCCGTCTGCTGTTGCGGAGGAAATTAATGGTTTAATAGTTGATGGAAAAGTGCAACAAGAAGGAACAAAAATATTTGAGAATTCCTTGTACTTTGCTGAGGACGGGATTCGGAAATCACTGACAGCATTAACTAATCGTTCGGGTAAAGATTTTGCTGATGAAAAGTTACTGACAGTATTGGCTGAAGTTGAAAGAGATTTAGAAATTACTTATGATGATTTGCAAAAGCAAGCCATTATTGGTGCAATGAATCAGCAATTTTTCATTTTGACTGGTGGACCAGGTACTGGTAAAACAACAATTATTAATGGTTTTATTGAAACTTATGCCCGTCTTCATCAGCTAGATTTGGACCCAGACCATTATAATGATGACGTCTTTCCTATATTACTGGCAGCACCGACTGGTCGAGCTTCAAGACGGATGAATGAGTTGACTGGTCTTCCAGCAGCGACGATTCACCGCCATTTGGGTTTGGGACAAGATGAAGCAGAAGATGCTCTTGGAAATGAATTGTCTGGTGCTCTTTTGATTGTTGACGAATTTTCTATGGTTGATACTTGGTTAGCTAATAAACTTTTTCAAGCGATTCCTGGTTCAATGAAAGTTCTCCTTGTTGGAGATGCTGACCAGCTTCCTTCTGTGGGGCCAGGACAAATTTTTGCGGATTTACTAAAAATTCCAGAAATTCCGTCAGTAAAATTGGATAAGATTTTTCGTCAAGGGGATGATTCTACCATTACCGATTTAGCTCACCACATCAAAGATGGGCAATTGCCAAGTGATTTCACGGCGAAAAAACCTGACCGTTCTTATTTTGAGGTCAGTGCTAATTTTGTTCCTCAGATGGTTGAACAAATCGCAAGTGCATGGCAAAAAAGAGGGAATAATCCTTTTGAATTACAAATCTTAGCGCCTATGTATAAAGGAATGGCCGGAATTAATGCAATGAATGTTCTTTTGCAAAATCTCTTTAATCCGCTTAACGACCGACTTGAATTCGCTTTGGGTGATATGAAATTTCGTGAAGGAGATAAAGTTCTTCATTTAGTAAATGATGCTGAGGCCAATGTATTTAACGGAGATTTGGGACAAATCGTAGAATTGATTGCAGCAAAATATACTGACAGTAAACAAGATGAGTTGGTGATGGATTTTGATGGTCAAGAATTGACTTATCCAAGAGCGGAGTGGTATAAAATTACTCTGGCTTATGCGATGTCCATTCATAAATCTCAAGGTTCGGAGTTTTCCACAGTTATTGTGCCGATGGTTTCTTCGTATTCACGCATGTTAGAGCGAAATTTGCTTTATACGGCAATTACAAGGGCTAAACAAAGTCTGATTTTACTTGGTGAAGAACGAGCTTTTGCACAAGCGGTGGCGCGTGAAGGAGCGAATCGAAAGACCTATCTGATTGAGCGATTTATGGGAGAAAATCCAGCGGCTAAAAATCTGTCAGTAGAAATTGTGAGTGAAAAAGTTACTGACAAAAAAGAAAGATCTGACAAAGAGAAGAAGCCTGCAGCGCCAGTAGAATTACAAGGGCAAATTCGTTCTGTCAGTAAAAAAATGCCAGCACAAGTAGAAGAAATTTCTTTATTTGAAGATGAAGAAATTGAAACACTGGATAAGGGAAGCTTGACAGAAGCACTTATTTTGTCAGGAAATTTTGACCCTTTAATTGGTTTAACTCAACAAGACTTTGCAATCTTTAATAAATAAAAAAATACTGACAGAAATTGCTGTCAGTATTTTTTTGTTTCTATCAGTACTTTTTGATATAAAAAAATCTGCCAAAGAGACAGACATTTTTAATTAGCCAAGTTTAGCAGCAAGACGTGCTTTATCACGTGATGCTTTGTTAGCATGGATAAGGCCTTTTGAAGCAGCTTTATCAATTGATGAAGAAGCAGCTCTGTAAAGTTCTTCAGTAGGTGCAGCTTCAAATTTTTTGATAAGAGTACGCATTGCAGATTTTTGTTGTGCGTTGCGTTCGTTTGCTACTTTATTCAATTCAGCACGTTTGATTGCAGATTTAATGTTTGCCATTTTTTGTCTCCTTTTATTACTTTTCATAGAAAAGCGGTTGATGTGATGTCCCAGGTGGGCACACTACACCCTCCAAGATTTTTCTAATACCTATCAATTATACAGGAAATTTGAGTTTTTGTAAACTATCGGCCTTACTTTTTTAGAAAAAATAGAAAAAATATTTTTTACTAAAATAATAAATAAATAAAAATGGAAATCAAGTAAAATAGCAAATTTTCAAAATTTTACAAGCATTAAAAATAAATTTCTAAGCATTTAAAAAGAAAAATTTAATCTAAAAACTAAGTAAATCGTATTGACAAAGAGAATTATCGTGTTATAATCAAGTCATGAATTTAGAAGAAAAGCCGTGGTTTAACGACGCAGAATATATGAGTTATGTCGGTCATCTATTAGAAATGGATGAGCTTAAAAAGCTTGATGGGATTACACATCACTATACTTCAACACGCTTGCAACATTGCTTAAGAGTAAGTTATGTCAGCTATCTCATTGCGAAAAAACGTGGCCTCAATGCTAAAGCTACAGCTAGAGCTGGACTTTTGCATGACCTTTTCTATTATGATTGGCGCAATACAAAATTTGCTAAGAGCCATGCCTATGTGCATCCTCATATCGCCTACCGTAATGCGCGCAAACTGACAACCTTGTCAGCTCTTGAAAAAGACATAATCATCAAACATATGTTCGGTGCGACAATCAATCCGCCACGCTATAAAGAAAGTTGGATTGTTACTGCTGTTGATAAATATGTAGCTACTCTTGAAGGGTCAGTTAACCTCAAGTACAAATGGAATCGCCGTAAGCATTTTAAACGTTTACCTTATTTCAGTATTGATTAAAAAAGTAAAAAATAAAACCTATCCATTGATAGGTTTTTTATTTAGAAATAAGTCTGTCAGTAAAATAAAGCAAGTCTTGTCAGAGATTTTTCATAATATGATAAAATTAGTATGTAAGCAATAAATTCCATTGCACTAAAATAAGGAGGTATTTTATGAAAAATGTAAAAGTATTTTATAATGAAAAATCTGGTAATAATGATGAAGACAAAGTTTTGAAAACAATTAAGGACTTTTTTGCAAGACCAGAAAATTCAGCCTCTAAACTTGAATTTATCAATCCAGAAAGCCCAGAGGATGCAATCCGTCTTGCTAAAAAAGCCAGTCAAAACCAAACAGACCTTGTGGTTGCTTTAGGTGGCGATGGAACCATCAATAAAATTTGTGGAGGAGTATTTGAAGGAGGAGCAAAACCGATTCTAGGCATTGTTCCTAATGGTACGGTTAATAATTTATCAAAATCACTTCATATTCCGCAAAAATTAGAAGAAGCACTTAATAATTTAAGTCAAGGCGAAATTCAAAAATTTGATATTGCCAAAGTCAATAATGATTATATGACATCAAGTTTAACATTAGGGATTTTAGCAGATATTGCCCAAAATGTCAGCGGCTCTGAGAAGAAAAAATTTGGACCTTTAGCTTATCTAAAAGATGCTTATAAAGTTATTCGCTATAATAAAACCTATCGAATTAAAGTAAAATATAATGGTAAAACCAAGTCATTAAGAACGAAACTATTATTGATTACAATGACAGATACAATTGGTGGAATGCAAGCTTTGGCCCCCAAAGCTAAAGTTGATGACGGACTTATCCGTGTTTATTCATTAAAAGAAATCAATTTATTTAATATCCTTTTTCATTTGAACAAACTTCGTCGAGGAAAATTTGATGATTTTCTTGAAATGACTCATTTTGATACTGACCATTTAGAGATTCTCACACATTCAAAGAAAAAGAAAGATAATCCATATTCAAGAATTGATGGGGATAAAAGTGATCCGCTTCCATTAGATATCAAGGTTTATCGAAAAGCACTGACAACCCTTGTTCCTAAAAGTGAATAAAAGGCTGTCAGTAAATAATAGAAATAAAAAATCAGACCTAAGACTGATGACAAAAAGCCCAAATTTTGGTAAAATAGTTTTAGATTTAAATTAAAAAGGGAGGCCAAATATAATGAAAAATATGAATGATAATGATGTTATCTTTGACCAAAGAAGCGATGGATTGAATGCATTTTTCAGTAAAATTTATGCGTTGATGGGTGTAGGAGTATTGATTTCTGCAGTTGTTTCTTGGATAATGATTACATTTTTCGCAGATAATATGCTAGCAATGTTAGACAGAGGAGGCTTTGGATTCTTACTCTTATGGTTGGTTCCATTGTTCTTAGTATTTCCAATGCAACGAGCAGCACTCAAAAATTCTCCAGCAGCACTACCACTCTTTATTGGATTTGCAGCATTCTTTGGATTCTTGCTTAGCTTTACATTGATTATGTATACGGCAACTAATATTACTCTTGCCTTTGTTACAGCAGCAGCGATGTTCTTAGGATTGTCAATTTATGGTCGAGTGACAAAACGCAATCTCTCTGCAATGGGTAAAGTAATGGGTGTTGCTGTTTGGGGCTTGATTGTGGCAACACTTCTCAACTGGTTCTTTGCAAGCACAGGCTTGATGTTCCTAACAAGTATTGCCGGTGTTGTGATTTTCTCTGGATTGATTGCTTGGGATAATCAAAAAATCGTTAATGTCTATAATGCAAATAACGGTCAAGTAAATGACGGTTGGGCAATCTCGATGGCTTTGTCACTTTACTTAGACTTCTTAAACTTATTCCTCTTCCTGCTCCGTATCTTCGGTATCGCAGGTGGAAATCGTGATTAAGAAAAAATTACTGACAACACATCTGTCAGTAAAAATAATAAAAAACTCTGCTGTCAGCAGAGTTTTTTTCCTTTCATAAATCTTTGACAATCACATAATTAATTTCCAAAGGACCATGAAGTCCAACCACAAGTTGCATCTCAATATCACCAGAATTTGAGGGGCCAGAAATAAAATGAAGGGTTGACCCAGGCTTCTTATGTTCATCAAACCAAGCCGCAGCTTGGGTAGAACGAGGAACCATACGACTTAGTGGAATTACAGAAATATAATGAGTGGGTAAGAAGTGTAAAGAACGCCCTTGGCCAGCTTCTGATTCGACTACAATCGTTGCTGATTCAGCGAGGAAAAATTTAGGAACAGCCACGACGACATTAGAATTTTGGGCAGCATTAATATTTTCATCACGATTTTCTTTACCAATTTTCCACTTCACCAATTGGTCTGAAATAACATTCACTCCTAATTTTTCAAATTCATCTGTTGAAGGAATCATGACTTGTCCGCCACCAGATTTTTCAATTAATTGGCGAATCACTTCATTCATTTCAAAAGAAGAGGTTTCAATTAAATTAGCAGAAACTCGGCTGGCTTGCTCCTTAGCAATATCCAATAATTCCTCAGTAGTTAAATGAGCCAAATGTGTCTCAGGCAAATCTGAAATTGGAACATAAGGTTCAAATGGAAGTTCTACACCCCCACGTTTTTCAAATAAAGTTTCTAAAAATTTACTTCGATTTTCAATAGTTCCTGTCATATTTATTTACCTGCCTTATGTTTTTTATACCACTGACGAAATTGTTCTTTATGTGGCGGAGCAATTGGCAAATCTCGGACATCTGTCCACCCTTTAGCTAGAGCAGGAGCTTTTCTAACGGCGCCATAGTTAAATAAAGAACCCTCAACGCTGACCTCCTTAGCTTTGGGTAACATATTAAGACCAGTGTGAGCCATATTTATTGCCATCCCAAATAGTGCTGGGCTACTTGTTCCTTTCCCAATCGTATTCATTTCAAAATTGACAAAAGAGCCATCATGATGCATTGAAAGATCATCTTCCATCACTTTGCGATGTTCAATTAAAAGTTCATGCAAAGGGATTTTTACCGGACAAGTTTCAGTACATGCCCCACATAAGGTTGAAGCATAAGGTAAATCACCATATTGTTCATAACCTCCTAAAACGGGAGAGAGAACTGAACCGATTGGTCCAGGATAAATCGAACCATAAGCATGTCCACCAATTTGACGATAAACTGGGCAAACATTCAGACAAGCACCACAACGAATACATTGTAAAACAGCTTCAAAAGCAGTTCCAATCGCATTTGAGCGTCCATTATCAACAATGACAACATGAAAATCCTCAGGACCATCGGATTCGTCGTCGGCCTGTTGACCGGCAAAAGTGACATAAGTTGTCAGTTTTTGACCAACGGCAGAACGAGCAAGCATATTATCTAAAATTTCAGCTTCTTTGATTGATGGAACAATCCGTTCCATTCCCATCAGAACAATTTGTGTCTTAGGAATTGAAATTGTTAAATCAGCATTTCCTTCATTGGTCGATAAATTAATGTCACCAGTGTTGGCAATGGCAAAGTTACAACCGGTAATTCCGACTTCAGATTTTAAGAAAAGATTACGCATGGTATCCCTAGCACAGCGAGCCAAATTAACTGGATTATTATCACCTTCATAGCCTAATTTTTTAGCAAATATTTCACGAATTTGATCACGATTTTTGTGCAAGGCTGGAAAAACAATATGTGAAGGCTCATCCCAATCAGCGACTTGCAAAATAAATTCAGCCAAGTCTGTTTCCAAAATATCCATATCATCAGAAAGCGAAACGAGCATTGGGTCAATGTCAACTTCCGTGGTCACCATTGATTTTGATTTGACAATCTTTTTTGCGTTTTTTTCAAGAACAATCCGTTTAACATAATCATTGGCTTCTTTAGCATCAGCCGCAAAGAAGACATGACCGCCACGAGCCGCAACATTATCTGAAAACTCTGTCAGATAATGGGGCAAATATTTTAAAGTATGTTGACGAATGGATTCAGCAATATCACGCCATTCTTGCCAATTTCCAAGCTCATCACGCGCAGATTCTCTTTTCTCCCATTGGGCATCCTGCGCTTTGGCTACCGCAGCTTTAGCAAACTGGTCTTTTTTACTCTCTTCTAAACGTTCAGCGAAAATTTTTGTACTTGTAGAAAGTCCCATTTTCTTCCCCTATGCTTTGATAAATGCTGGGTTTTTCACAGCATCTATTCTTTCTAAATCGACATTTGTGTTTAAAATTTCAGCAATATGCATCACTCTTATTTTTTTACCTTCGCGATTCAATTTTCCACTAATATTCATCAAGCAGCCTAAGTCAGCAGAAATTAAGATTTCAGCACCAGTTGATAGAATATCGTTTGTTTTTTCAGTGACCATCATCTCTGAAATCTCAGGAGATTTAACTGAAAAAGTTCCGCCAAAGCCACAACAATTTTCCAAATGAGGAAGAGGAAGAACTTCAAGCCCTTTGACTTTATCCAATAAAATGAATGGAGCTTCTCGTTCACCTAGAATTCTAGTCATGTGGCAAGAACGATGATAAGTTGCTTTTTCACCATTAAATGTGGCACCAAGATCTTCAAGACCTAAAACCCGATAAAGAAATTGGGTGAATTCATAGGATTTATTTGCTAAATCAATTGCTTTTTGTTTATATGGGTCACCTTCATCGAACATATGGGGATATTCTGTAAACATCCCTGAGCAAGAACCAGCAATCCCAACGACATAATCAGAAGATTCAAAAGCATCAATCTGATTTTTGATTGTTGGCATGGATTCTTTAACTAACCCTGAGTTATAAGTCGGTTGTCCACAACAAATTTGTTCTTCTGGCAAATCTGTTTCAATCCCCAAACGTTCAAGGACTTCAACCATGGCAATTCCAACTTGTGGAAACATCAGGTCCATCACACAAGTGGAGAATATTGAAACTTTCATAAGCACTCCTTAGTATTTTGAAATCTTTGTTAAAAACTAGACATCTCCTAGAGATGTATGCTCTTTCATTATAAGCCGATTTATTTACATTTTCAAAAAAAGGAGCTGTCAAAAGAATTTGACAGACTGTCATTTAAAAATTATTTTGTAAAAATAAAAATACCAATCATCGATTGGTATTTATTTATTCGGGGTTAAAAAAAGTTTTTCAAGCTGTCTAGCTACACCATCCTCATCATTTGTCCAAGGAAGAATTTCACTGGCATAAGGAGTGAGTCTAGCAGAGGCATTTTTCATAGCATAAGCATTGGGAGCTAATTTAAACATTTCAATATCATTATGTTCATCTCCAAAAGCAATAAGATTCTCTAAAGGAATATCAAGAACTTTAAGTAGATGATTAAGACCAGAAGCTTTGGAAATTCCTTTAGGAACAACTTCTAATATGCCATTCGGTCCACCCCAAACGCCGACATCAATCTTGCCATTATAATGACGTTTCATTTCCTCTGCCAATGCTAATTTATCTTTTTGGCGAGTGGAAAGGAGTACTGCATGAGGATTTTCAGTAACTCGGTCTGCACGAAGTCGATTATAGGGTTGAAATTTTTCTACACCAAAGAGCTTGGGCTCGACATTACGGAAAGTGTTTAGAAAGAACTTTCGACGATATTCAACGGCAAAGAAATGGAGATTAAAATTTTGTTGGTGCCTCAAAAGGTCAAAAATGAAGGAACGATCAATATAATAAGATTTTGTATGTTCCCAGTTTTTATCATTAGGCATTGAAATCAAAGCCCCATTAAAGTTAATGACTGGACTTGTCAACTCAAGCTCGCGATAGACATCTAAAGACATTCTAAAAGGGCGTCCGGTTGTGATACAGATAATATGTCCGAGTGATTCTACCTGTTTAAAAATATATTTGGTATAACGGCTGATTGAACGTCCATCAGACTGCAAAGTAGTACCATCTAAATCAATTGCAATCAGTTTACGTTCTTTGTAGTTCTCCATTCAAACTCCCCTTATTCTAAAATTTATTTGTCAATTCATTCATTATACCATAGTTAGAAGCAGGAGCGGAACTCTACCATGTTCTACGAACAAGAAAGCACTTTTTAAAAAACTTGTTCGTCATTACCGAACAATTAAAGGATTTAGAGTAGTTTTTATGCTAAATTTCTTGTTTCCTTAACTAAAACTGATTAGAATAATAATATAATGTTTTTTATTTTATGACGTGTTTGCTTAAAAAGCAAAGACAACTTTTTATCAAAGGGTTGAAATTTTAATCACAGACCCTAAAAGGAGAAATTATTCGTGAACAAGTTCTTTAAACTTGAAGAAAACGGCACAACAGTTGGCCGTGAAATAATGGCTGGTTTGACTACATTCTTTGCTATGAGTTATATCCTCTTTGTTAACCCACAAGTTTTGGGTACAACAGGAATGCCTGTCCAAGCAGTTTTCTTAGCAACTATTTTGGCCTCTATTGTTGGGACACTTGCAATTGCCTTAATCGCTAATGTTCCCTACGCTTTGGCACCCGGAATGGGTCTAAATGCATTCTTTGCTTACACTGTTGTATTATCGCTTGGTTATACTTGGCAAGAAGCTTTGGCAATGGTCTTCATTTGTGGGATTATCAATATTATTATTACTTTTACTTCCATTCGTAAAGCAATCATTCTTGGAATTCCTGAAAGTTTACAACACGCAATTGGTGGTGGTATCGGTATTTTCATTGCCTATATTGGGATTAAAAATGCAGGAATTTTGCGTTTTATCGCTGACCCAGGAACTTATGTGAACAACCATGGAACTATTACAGCAAATTCATCAATTGTTCCAGAACTTGTAACTTTTAATAACCCAGGCGTATTAGTCGCACTTGTTGGGATTGTAGTGACAATGTTCTTTGTTATTCGTAAATGGCGTGCAGGAATTTTACTTTCAATCTTAGTAACAACTATCTTAGCTCTTTTGACTGGTGTAGTTAAAGTTGATGTGAATACTTTATTTGCTGAAAACAACTTAGGAACAGCTATCAATCAAATGGGAACAACCTTTGGTGCTGCTTTTGGTCCAAAAGGTTTTGGCTCTTTATTCTCAGACTCATCACGTTATATTGAAGTTTTGATGACAGTCCTTGCTTTCTCATTGACATCTATCTTTGACCCAATTGGTACCTTTATTGGAACAGGTCGCGCAACAGGAATCTTTACAGATGAAGATTTGAAAGATATGGAAACAAGTCATGGTTTCTCTTCTAAAATGGATAAAGCTTTGTTTGCTGACATGATTGCCACTCCAATCGGAGCAATTTTCGGAACATCAAATACAACTGTTTATGTGGAATCTGCAGCCGGAATTGGTGCAGGGGGACGTACTGGTCTTGCATCTGTGGTAACAGCAATTATGTTTGCTATCTCAAGTTTATTCTTACCACTTCTTGCAATTGTTCCAACACAAGCAACTGCACCAATCTTGATTATTGTTGGGATGATGATGCTTGGTTCATTTAAAGAAATTAAATGGGGTGATTTGACTGAAGCAATTCCTGCTTTCTTTGCCTCAGTATTTATGGGACTTGCTTACTCAATCTCTTATGGGATTGCAGCTGGTTTCATCACTTACATTCTGGTCAAACTGTTCACAGGAAAAGTGAAAGAAGTAAAACCTGTCATTTGGGTTGTTGCACTTTTATTCTTGATTAACTTCGCTGTTTTGGCAGTACTTTAAAAAATTAAGATTCGTCAGTAAATGACGGGTCTTTTTTACTCACAGCTTTAGTCGCAAGCCAATGAAACAAATATAATGCATATCTAAAGATAAAAAAATTACTGCTTTGGCTAATTTATGCTAAAATCAAATGAAAGAGTATTGAATGTAAAAAATGTGAGTAATCTAAAGAAATATGTGAGAAGCAAAGCATGAAAAAAAATATTTCTCTTATTGTGAGTTTTATTGGTGTATTTATAATTGGTGTTATTATTGGGCGGTTTATTTTAGCTCCCCACCCACCTTTAGCGGATGATAATCGTCCAGTCTATCCTACTATTTATATTACAGGTTCTGATGGCAAAGCATCAACTATGAATACTATGGTTAATGATGTAACTTCTGATCGAGATACTCGGGCTAGAAAGGGACTGACAATCGTCGTTGATACAGATAATAATTATTCACTTAAAGTGACTGGTAAAATTGATAAGCATAATACATATCCAACGATAGAAGTGGGAATGGTCAAAGGAACCAATAATTCTTTGAAGTACGAGGGTTCTTTAAAAGCGATTATGTCTTATCTTGGCAAGCATTATAATATTCCTTATGCGAATGTTTTAGGATATTCTGCCGGAGGTTCAGGTGTTTACCGTTATTTAATTGAATATGGATATGACCGTAGCCTTCCTCCAATAAAAAAATGGGTCTCTCTTGATGGTCAATTTAATGCCAGTACTCCACAACCGGATCAAACGCTAGCCCAAGTTTTGACGGATGGTCCTAAAGTTAAGACGAAATATTATGATTATTGGTTGCAAAATTATGAACGAGTTGATAAAAGTATTCAAGCGGTGTTGCTTGCGGGAGATTACGATAGTGAAAAGCAAACCGATGGTACAGTTCCTTGGGCGGATAGTTTTTCAATCTATCGTTTACTGATGAAAAATGGAAATTCTGTAGTTCATTATCTTATTAAAGGCAAAGATACATCACATGCTGAAATGCCTCATAATAAACAAGCAATCAATTATATTAAAGTGTTCTTTTATGAGTAAAAAGAACGTTAAAAAATTTTAAATTGAAATGACTTTTCATAAAGGTCATTTTTTATTATTAAATCTAGGCTAAATACAAGATATAGTTTACAAAATTTATTCAAAAGAAGACTTGGCGCAATTGATTGACAGTTTGCTTCAAGTCAAGGTATAATAACAGCATGGATATAAAGAATGGTTTATTTATTATTGGGGTAATCCCAACAATACTTTTTGCAGTATTGACGTTTATTTTTTGGTGGAAAATTAGAAAACTGAAGGATTTAAGAACGTTACGATTGGGGCGTTTATCATTTTTTGCTTTGCTCTTTTTGTGGATTACAATTAATGGAATTATTGGTTCAGGATTAGTATTAACCGAATTGCATCAAAATGTACTTTTATTATTACTTATTGCTGAAGCAGTTGTGATGTTCTTAATCATACCAATGATAATCGGTATTATTGTACCTATAAGTATCGTTGTGTTAACAATAAAGATGTGGCGCAGAGAATCAAAATCGATAGGAAATCTTTTATTGCCTATTGTTGTGTTGACCTTTTTAGTAGTTGACTGGATTCATCTTTCAATGGGCAGATTACCGGATAGTTGGATTTGGTTAAAAATATTAGGAATGGTTTATCCCATTCTTTCAATTTATCTTGCTTGGCAGTTTGGAATTTTCTTTTTATCAAGTTGGGTCTATGGTCGGCGTGTTCGAAAACAAAGAGCAAATTACTATGTTGTCCTAGGCGCAGGGTTAATTCAGGGAGAACATGTGGGTAAATTGTTAGGAAATCGAATTTTGGCAGCGGTCAAAGCTGTCCGCGATAATGAAACAATTTTAGTTTTTTCAGGTGGACAAGGTCCTGATGAGAAAGTTTCTGAAGCTAGAGCTATGCAACGGTATGCGGTTGAAGTTCTTGGTTTTCCGATTGAGCGGACAATGCTTGAAGATCAATCAAGAACAACTTACGAAAACCTGGTTTTTTCTTCTCAATTGATTAGGGAAAAATTTCTGTTCTTCACTTCTGATTACCATGTTTTTCGAGCAGCTCTTTTTGCAGCAATGTTAAAACTTGAAGCTCAAGGTGGGAAGGGTGGAAAGACAGCTATGTATTATCGTGTTCCAGCTTTTATTCGTGAATTTATTGCTGTTTTAAATTATGAAAAGAAAAAACATATGATACGAGTAGGAATCATTGTGGCTATCTTTTTGAGTATTGCTATTGTTTCACAAATTGGCTATTTTTGGAATCAAAGATAATAAAAAGTTACTGACAACTTTCTGTCAGTAACTTTTTTGGTTACAAATAAATACTTTTTTCGTATAGTAAGATATGTTGACAGCAATTGATGAAAATGGACAAGTAGTAAACTTATTAGAAATAGAAGTAAAAGAACTGACAGGAAAATATTTTTGTCCTTCTTGTAAATCAGAGTTATTTATAAAAAATGGTGAAATAAAGATGACTCACTTTGCTCATAAATCTCTCAAAGCTTGCGACTTATGGCTTGAAAATGAATCTGAACAACATTTAGGATTAAAAAAAGCACTCTATCAATGGTTTAAAAAAACTGATAAGGTGGAAATTGAAGCTTATATTCCTGAATTTAAGCAGAGGCCAGATTTATTGGTAAATGATAAAATAGCTATTGAAATTCAATGTTCTCATCTTTCTACGAAACGTTTAAAAGAAAGGACAGAGAATTATCAAGTCCACGGTTTTACGGTACTTTGGCTTATGGGGCAAGATTTATGGTTAAAAGAGCAAATAACAGAACTTCAAAAAAATCTAGTCTATTTTTCAGAAAATAGAGGTTTCTATTATTGGGAGTTAGATTTCAAAGCTCAGAAGATGAGATTAAAATCCCTGATTCATGAAGATTTGCGTGGAAAAATTATTTATTTACAAGAAGAAATTCCTTTTGGGGAAGGACGACTTATTGAGCAATTACGACTGCCTTTTTTATCACAAAAGTTACTGACAATACCACTTATTGTTGATCTTAAACTAGCAGAATTTATTCGTCAGCAACTTTATTATTGTTCACCAAAATGGTTGAAACTTCAGGAAAAATATTACCAAAGAGGTGAAAATTTGTTGAATTTGACTTTTGAACGTTCATTTATTGCTCCTTTGGGATTGAACTTACTTGAAGTTTTTGATGATAAAATTCCTTTACATAAATTTACTCAAATTAAGCAGAATATTAATCTTTATTATGAAAACTTTTTAATAAATTTTCAGCAAAATAGCTTTAAGGCAGTCTATCCTCCCCGTTTCTATGCTATAATGAAAAAGCAGAAGAAGGATATGAATGAATGAAATTCTGCTAATAAGTTTTTAATGTGAATAAAAATTAATTTGAGTAAAAAGGAGTGATCTTCATGGCTAAGAACAGAAATGAAATTCCTGAAAAATTAACTTGGGATTTGACAACAATTTATAAAACAGATAAAGAATGGGAAGCAGAGTTAACTAGAATAAAAAGTGAACTTTCACTCGTTGAAGAGACAGACCCCGGTCATTTACTTGATTCAGCTGAAAGTCTTCTGATAATTACCGAAAAAATGTTATCCATTTCTCAACAAGTTGAAAAACTATATGTTTATGCTTCAATGAAAAATGACCAAGATACCAGAGAGGCTAAGTATCAGGAGTATCAGTCAAAAGCAACAGCCCTCTATGTGAAATTCGGAGAGGTCTATGCCTTCTATGAACCTGAGTTTTTGAAAATTTCAAAAGAAGTCTATAACAAATGGTTGGGGGAGCTTAAAAAATTAAAAAACTATGACCATATTTTTGAGCGCCTTTTTGCAAAAAAAGCTCATATTCTTAGTCAAAAAGAGGAAAAGTTATTGGCTGTGGCTGGTGAAATTTTTGAAAGTCCTTCAGAAACTTTTGAAATTTTTGATAATGCGGATATTAAGTTACCTATGGTCAAAAATGAATCTGATGAGATGATCCAACTCACGCATGGAAATTACTCTTCCTTAATGGAAAGTAAGAATAGAGGAGTACGAAAAGCAGCCTACAAAGCACTTTATAGTAATTATGAACAATATCAGCATACTTATGCAAAGACCTTACAGACTAATGTAAAAGTCCATAATCTTAATGCCCAAATCCGCTCTTATGATTCAGCCCGTCAAGCTGCTCTGGCTAATAATTTTGTTCCAGAAAAAGTTTACGATGTTTTGATGGAGGCCATTCATCAACATTTGCCACTTTTACATCGTTATATTGAACTACGCAAGAAAATTTTAGGAATTACTGATTTAAAGATGTATGATATCTATACTCCATTATCTAATTTAGATTATAAATTTAACTATGAAGATGGAGTGAAAAAAGCAGAAGAAGTTTTAGCGATATTTGGTAAAGAATATAAAGGAAAAGTTAAAGCAGCTTTTGAACAAAGATGGATTGATGTCGAAGAAAATATCGGAAAACGTTCGGGTGCTTATTCAGGTGGATCTTATGATACCAATGCTTTTATGCTTCTAAATTGGCAAGAAACGTTAGATGATCTTTTTACTTTAGTTCATGAAATGGGGCACTCAATGCATAGTGCTTTCACGCGTGAAAACCAACCATATGTTTATGGGGATTATCCAATCTTTTTAGCTGAAATTGCCTCAACTACAAATGAAAATATTTTAACTGAAACTTTATTAAAGGAAAGTAAAGATGATAAGGAGCGCTTCGCCCTTTTGAACCACTGGCTTGATAGTTTCCGTGGAACTGTTTTCCGTCAGAGTCAATTTGCCGAATTTGAACAAAAAATTCATGAAGCAGATGCTGCCGGCGAAGTTTTAACAAGTGAATACTTAAACTCACTTTATGGCGAAATAAATGAAAAATACTATAATTTAGCAGCCAAAGAAAATCCAGAAATTCAGTATGAATGGGCTAGAATTCCGCATTTTTATTATAATTTCTATGTTTTTCAATACGCAACAGGTTTTGCTGCGGCAACTTTCTTAGCTGAAAAAGTTGTTCATGGTTCAGATGAGGATCGTCAAAAATATCTTGAATATTTGAAGGCAGGTTCCTCAGCTTATTCTTTAGAAGTAATTGCCAAAGCTGGAGTTGATATGGAATCTACCGATTATTTAGATGCCGCCTTTGAGCTTTTTAAAAATCGATTGAGTGAATTAGAAAAATTAGTTGAAAAAGGAGTTCATCTTTAAAAATGGTTGAAACATATAAACGTACAAGTAACCCCATGATGAATCGACCAGTTGTCAAAGCAGAATTAGTAGAATGGATGCGTTCAAGTCAAACACAAATAACCGGAGAACTTGCAGAAGTACTGAAATTTGCTAAAGAAAATAATATTCCAGTTATCCCACATGAGACAGTTATTTATTTTCAAATGTTGTTGAGTTTGTTGCAGCCAAAAAGAATTCTCGAAATCGGAACAGCAATTGGTTTTTCGGCTCTCATAATGGCTCAAGAGGTTCCAAATGCGGAGATTGTAACAATTGACCGTAATCCTGAAATGATTGAGTTAGCCAAAAAAAATCTGGGCAAGTATGACCATCGAAACCAAATTATTCTTAAAGAGGGTGATGCTGCAGATATTTTGAAAGAGTTATCGGGCTCATTTGATGTAATCTTTATGGACTCAGCTAAATCAAAATATATCGAATTCCTACCAATTGCTCTAGATCTACTATCTGAAAATGGAGTGATTTTAATGGATGATATTTTTCAAGGTGGAGAAATATTGACCCCGATTATGGAAATCAAAAGAAATCAGCGGGCGCTAGAGCGTGGCTTACGCAAGCTTTTTGATGAGGTCTTAGATAATCCGAAATATTTAACAAGTATTCTCCCACTTGGAGATGGCTTGTTGATGATAAAAAAAGCATAAATTAAACTTTTAGGTTGTCAATTCGCTGATTCATTTTTTGGTGTATTTAAAGCTTTATTTAATTTTTTATGATATAATTGCAACAAGTTAAAAATAAAAGGATGTTTTAGGACACATTAACTACAAACATCGAATCATGCGAAGGAGAATATCTTGAAATTCAAAAAACTCGGATTAGTTATGACTACTGTCTTTGCCGGAGCCGCATTGGTAACCTTATCTGGTTGCTCAAGTAGCGATTCAGCAAGCAAGGATATCATCACAATGAAAGGTGATACCATTCGCGTTTCTGATTTATACAAGGAAGCCAAACAATTTCCATCACAACCGACAAATACATTACTTCAAAATTTAACTTTTGACAAAATTTTTACTAAAGACTTTGGAAAAGAAGTAACCGATAAAGATGTCAGCAAAAAAGTTAAGTCAATTAAAGACCAATATGGTAGTCAATTTTCATCTGCTTTGCAACAACAAGGCTTGACTGAAGCAAGTTTCACACCATACATGCGTACACAAATGCTTGAACAAGCAGCGATTGACCATGAAATCAAAGAAACTCAATATACAGATGCTAATCTTAAAAAAGCTTGGGAATCTTACCATCCAGATGTAACAGCTTATGTTGTTTCTGAAACATCAAAAGATGCAGCAACAAAAGCGTTGGATGCCGCTAAAAAAGATGATGCTGGTAAAGCAAGCTTTGAAAAAACAAATGCTGAAAGCAAAGTAACATTTAATTCAACTTCAACAAGTGTTCCAACAGAAGTTCAAACAGCTGCTTTCAAATTGAAAAATGGCGAGTTTTCAGATGTCATTGAATCAACAAGTTCATCAACAGGTGCTACTTCTTACTATATTGTCGAAATGGTAAAAACATCTGAAAAAGGAACTGACATGAACAAGTACAAAAAAGAACTTCAAAATGTCATTAAAACTGAAAAAGAACAAGATACAACATTTGTAAGTGGAGTTATTGCTAAATACCTCAAAAAGAATAACGTAACTGTGAAAGAATCTGCATTTGCATCACTCTTCTCACAATTTACACAAACATCAAGTTCTTCATCATCTAAATAATTTAGATAATAAAAATTAACTTTAAAGAGAGCTCTAAATGGTGAGAATGAGCAAGTTAAAAAAGTGCTTATAGCAGCGATAACTGCTTTAACAACCGAACTAAGATGATAGAAATTCTATCGTGAATAAGGGTGGTACCGCGGTATAACTGTATACGCCCCTTTGTTTACGGTAGAATTTTATTGTTTTATTGTGAAAGTTTTAACAAAGTATATGAAATAAGTTTATTGTTAGACTTTAAACTTTATATAAAAGGAGAAAATAATGAAAACCATGACTTCCGCAGAAGTTCGCCAAATGTTCCTCGACTTTTTCAAATCAAAAGGTCACACTGTGGAACCTTCTCAAAGTCTTGTTCCTGTAAATGACCCAACTTTGCTTTGGATAAATTCAGGAGTAGCAACGCTGAAAAAATATTTTGATGGTTCAGTAGTGCCGGAAAATCCTAGATTGACTAATGCTCAAAAGGCTATCCGGACAAATGATATTGAGAATGTTGGTAAAACAGCACGTCACCATACTATGTTTGAAATGCTCGGTAACTTTTCAATTGGTGATTATTTCCGTAAAGAAGCGATTGCTTTTGCTTGGGAATTATTGACAAGTTCTGAATGGTTTGAATTCCCAGCAGAAAAACTTTACATCACTTATTACCCAGCTGATAAGGATACTTATAATCGTTGGGTTGAGGTTGGGGTAGACCCAACACATCTTGTGCCAATTGAAGATAACTTCTGGGAAATTGGTGCTGGTCCTTCTGGTCCAGATACAGAAATTTTCTTTGACCGTGGAGAAGTTTATGACCCAGAACATGTGGGCTTAAAATTGTTGGCGGAAGACATTGAAAATGACCGTTATATTGAAATCTGGAACATTGTTCTTTCACAATTTAATGCCGATCCATCAATCCCTCGTTCAGAATATCCTGAATTGCCACAAAAAAATATTGATACGGGAATGGGACTTGAACGAATGGTTTGCATTATTCAAGGCGGAAAAACAAACTTTGATACAGACTTATTCTTACCAATCATTCGTGAAATTGAAAAACTATCTGGAAAAACATATAGTCCAGACAGCGAAAATATGAGTTTCAAAGTGATTGCTGACCATATTCGCTCACTCTCATTTGCTATCGGTGATGGTGCTTTGCCAGGAAATGAAGGACGTGGTTATGTTTTACGTCGCTTACTTCGTCGCGCGGTTATGCATGGTAAAAAATTGGGAATTCAAGGGAAATTCTTGGCTTCACTCGTTCCGACTGTTGGGAAAATCATGCAATCCTATTATCCAGAAGTGCTTGAAAAAGAAGACTTCATCATGCAAATTATTGATCGTGAAGAAGAAACTTTCAACCGCACGATTGATGCGGGTCAAAAATTGATTGATGAACTTTTGGTAAATCTTAAAGCTGAAGGAAAAGATAGACTTGAAGGAGCAGATATTTTCCGCCTCTACGATACTTATGGTTTCCCTGTGGAATTAACAGAAGAATTGGCAGAAGATGAAGGATTCAAAATTGACCACGAAGGATTCAAAGTAGCCATGAAAGCTCAACAAGAGCGTGCACGTGCTGCTGTTGTCAAAGGTGGTTCAATGGGCGCTCAAAATGAAACATTGTCATCTATCGAAGTAGAATCAGAATTCCTTTATGAAGATAAAACTGCTCAAGGAAAATTACTTGTAGCTATTCAAGACGATGAAATTGTTGATGAAGTTTCTGGGAAAGCTCAACTTGTTTTTGATGTGACTCCTTTTTATGCTGAAATGGGTGGTCAAGTGGCTGACCATGGAGTAATTAAAGATGCAGAGGGTCAAGTTGTGGCTAATGTATTAGATGTACAACATGCGCCTCATGGCCAAAATCTTCATTCTGTTGAAACTCTTTCACCACTTAAAGTTGGTGAAAGCTATACTTTAGAGATTGACAAAGAACGCCGAGCTGCTGTTGTGAAAAATCATACAGCAACTCACTTACTTCATGCTGCTTTGCATAATATTGTTGGGAATCATGCACTACAAGCTGGTTCACTTAATGAGGTTGAATTCTTACGTTTTGACTTTACGCACTTTGCACAAGTGACTAAAGAAGAATTGGCTGAGATTGAACGTCAAGTTAATGAAGTAATTTGGCAATCATTAAAAGTTGAAACAGTTGAAACTGATATTGCTACAGCTAAAGAAATGGGTGCGATGGCCCTCTTTGGTGAGAAATATGGGAAAAACGTTCGCGTTGTAAAAATTGGTGACTACTCTATCGAACTTTGTGGTGGAACACATACACAAACAACTTCTGAAATTGGTTTATTCAAGATTGTTAAAGAAGAAGGAATTGGTTCTGGTGTTCGTCGGATTATTGCTGTAACAGGTCAAAAAGCTTATGAAGCCTTTAAAGATGCTGAAAATACTTTGAATGAAGTAGCAACATTGGTTAAAGCGCCGCAAACTTCACAAGTTTTAGCAAAAGTTACTAGCTTACAAGATGAGCTTAAAACAGCTCAAAAAGAAAATGATGCTTTGGCTGGAAAACTTGCAGCAAGTCAATCAGATGAAATTTTCAAAAATGTGCAAACAGCTGGTTCTCTCAACTTTATCGCCAGTGAAGTAACTGTTCCTGACGCTAATGGTTTGCGTAATTTGGCAGATATTTGGAAACAAAAAGAGCTTTCAGATGTTCTTGTTTTAGTTGCTAAAATTGGTGAAAAAGTAAGTCTTTTAGTGGCTTCTAAGTCATCCGATGTAAAAGCAGGTAATTTAGTTAAAGAATTAGCACCTTTTGTTGATGGTCGTGGTGGTGGAAAACCAGATATGGCCATGGCTGGTGGTTCAAAAGCAGCAGGAATTCCTGAACTTTTGGCCGCAGTTGCTGAAAAATTAGCCTAAAAAGATAAATATCGTAGATTTTCTACGATATTTATTATTTTCTGGATATGAGTCAGTAAATTTTTATGGTAAAATGATGAAAATACTTGAAAGAGATGCCTAAAATGAAGATTACAATTTTTGGAGATTCAATTACCAATGGTTTTGGAATGGATGAAGGGGGTTCGTCAAATATTATTGCAAGATTAATTGAGAAAAATGAGCCCAAGCTGAAAGTGGTACTTCATGGAATTAATGGAGATGATACTTATGGTGGACTTCTACGTCTAAAATACGTTCTAGAGGAAGAAGCGGACTTAAATTTTATTTTCTTTGGGGCAAATGATGCTTCGCCTTATCATTTGATTCGACCGGCAGAATTTCGCGAAAATTTATTAAAAATGATTTCGCAGTTGGGTGTAGAAAGAACGGTTTTAATTACTCCTCCTTTTTATAATGACGATGAACCGACACATTATAGTAAGCTTTCCGAGGTTGAACTTTTTAGAGAAGTCATATTAAATTTAGGCAAAGAAAAATCGCTTAAGGTGATTGATATTTTTCAGATAATGAAGAGGTCTGAAAATCCTAAAAATTTGTTGAGAGCTGATGGTTTACATTTTACATCAAGGGCTTATGAGTTGTTGGTCAGAGAGATTTTATCTGTCATTAAAAATCCTTAAATAAATGTTCATTTTGTGGTAAAATGAGGGCATGGTAAAAAATACAGAAGATAAGCCTTTAGCTCAGAACAAAAAGGCTCGGCATGATTATGAAATTTACGAAACTTTTGAAGCAGGAATTGTGCTGACAGGAACGGAGATTAAGTCTGTTCGTCAGGCAAAAATTCAATTAAAAGATGGATTTGCCAGAGTTCGTAATGGAGAAGTTTGGTTATCAAATGTTCATATTGCTCCTTTTGAGCAGGGCAATATTTTTAATGTTGAAGAATTGCGTACGCGAAAACTATTACTAAATAAAAAAGAAATTGCTAAGATTGATAAGGAATTATCAGGGACAGGAATTACTTTTATTCCTTTAAAAGTTTATTTGAAAAATGGCTTTGCTAAGGTTTTGATGGGGCTTGCCCGTGGTAAGAAAGATTACGATAAACGTGAAACGCTCAAACGTAAAGAACAAAATCGGGATATTGCAAGACAAATTAAAGCTTACAACCGTTAAAGAAATCACTGATAAATCTGTCAGTGATTTTTTTACTGACAGAATTGTCAGCTTGCTGATAATTCTTTTATTTACAGCGAAAATATGCCTTCTTTGTCATATTTTATTGACAGATTTACCGTCAGTAAAAAAGTTTTCAAGATAAAAATATCGTTTACAATCCATTTACCTTGTATTTACTAAGTGTTTACACCCAGTGCCTTCTTTCGATGATAGAATAGTTTTGTAAGCAAAAACGCTTAACAACTTATTTAGAAATTAATTGGAGAAACTTCTCATGAAAAAGAAAATTCTTGTTGGTCTTATTACTGCTGGTGCATTGTTAACTTTGGCAGCTTGTGGTTCATCAAACGGCTCATCATCTAGTAGCTCAAGTTCTTCTGACAAAGCTTTGTCAGGAAAAATTATTGCTGGAGGTTCAACTGCTCTTCAACCATTAGCACAACAATCGTCAACAGAATTTATGGCAAAAAATACTGGTGTTCAAGTGACTGTGCAAGGTGGTGGTTCTGGTGTTGGTTTGACACAAGTTGCAGCTGGTTCTTTCCAGATTGGGAACTCTGATATTTTTGCTGAAGAAAAATCAGGAATTGATGCTTCTGCAATTACTGACCATAAAGTAGCAGTTGTTGGTTTTGCACCGATTGTTAACGCAAAAATTGATGTTAAAAACTTAACTTCTCAACAATTGCAAGATGTCTTCACAGGTAAGGTGACAAACTGGAAAGATGTGGGCGGTTCAGACCAAAAAATTACGGTTATCGGACGGACTGAGGGTTCTGGAACTCGCGTAAACTTTGATAAATTCGCACTTGGTGGAGCAACAGAGGTTAAGGGTCCAACACAAGATGCTTCAGGTTCAGTTGTTCAAATGGTAGGTCAAACACCAGGAGCGATTTCATATGTGGCACTTTCTTATGTTGATACAAGTAAAGACATCAAAGATATTTCAATTGATGGTGTTGAGCCAACAGAAGCAAATGTTGTAACTAATGACTACAAAGTTTGGTCTTACGAACATATGTACACCAATACTAAGAAAGAGACTGCAGCAGATAAAGCTTTCATTAAATATGTGGCAGAAAACAACAAGGACATCAAAAAATTGGGATACATCCCAATCAGTGACATGAAAGTTGAACGTGACGCTGACGGAAATATCACTAAAAAATAATACTGACAGTAAGTCAAGTTCAAAATAATTTATGTCTGTCAGTAAATTTAACAATTAATAAATTAGTTTATAACCATAGGATTCAAAGCAATAAAAATTTTCTTCTTCATAAATTAAAATTTAAAAGTTTGACTCCTTTTTTATAAAAATTTTATCAGTGAACATAAACAGGATGAACTGATGAGAGACTATCTTTAAATTTTTCTTCATAATTCTTTCCCTAAAAGACAGGAAATTGCTCACTCTTTTTCAGAGTTGGGCATTTTCCCGTATTATTTACAAAACATTTACATAAGAACGCTATCATCAACCGCTCATTGATAGGCCATTATGGTATAATTAAGCTATGAAGAAGAAAATTTTTATTGCTTTGATGGCCAGTGTGAGTTTGTTTGCATTGGCAGCTTGTGGTTCTGGAAATAAACAGGTCACAGCAGGTGGCTCAACTGCCTTGCAACCCATGGTTGAACATGCTTCTATGGCATATATGAAGCAAAATCCTGATGAAATTATTATGGTTCAAGGTGGTGGTTCTGGTGTCGGATTGGCTCAAGTTGCGGCTGGTTCTTTCCAGATTGGGAATTCTGATATTTTCGCTGAAGAAAAATCAGGAATAGCAGTTGATAAAATTATTGACCATAAAGTTGCTGTCATTGGTTTCGCACCAATTATCAACAAAAAGTTAAAAGTTTCAAATTTGACTCAACAAGAACTGATTGATATTTTCACTGGTAAAATTACCAACTGGAAAGAAGTAGGAGGTCAAGACCAAAAAATTACGGTCATTGGTCGTACTGCTGGTTCAGGAACGCGAGTAAATTTTGATAAATATGCGTTGAATGGTGCCACAGAAGTGAATGGTCCAACCCAAGATGCTTCAGGTTCTGTTGTTCAATTAGTTGGGCAAACGCCAGGGGCTATTTCATATGTTGCTTTCAGTTACACCAATAAACCCGGTGTAAAGGCGGTTAATGTTGATGGTGTTGCGCCAAATTATGACAATGTAAAAACTAATGCATGGAAAATTTGGTCATATGAGCATATGTACACCAACAAATCTCGTAAGAACACAATCGAAAATAAATTTATCGAATACGTTCAAAATGATAAGAAAACCCTAGAGCAGCTTGGTTATATCCGTGTTTCTGAAATGAAGGTTGACCGTGATGCTAAAGGAAATGTTGAAAAAATTAAATAATTACTGATGGAAATTAAACTTATCCTCCGTCAGTAAAAAAATTAGTCAAAATAAGTTTAATCAATAACTTCATTTGCATTAATCAGATAGATGCAAATTAACAAAAATAGTTAGGTCCCTATGGAAAATTCAAAAATCAAAGAAAAATTGCTTTCAAGCAATAAAAATTCAAGACTTGAAAAATTTGGTAAGAGTTTAACTTTCTTATGTATTGCCCTTATTGTCTTCGTTGTAGGTGCAATTCTTGTCTTTGTTGCTCAAAAAGGTCTGTCAACTTTCTATTCAGATGGTGTTAATCCTTTCCGTTTCCTTTTTGGAACAAATTGGTCACCGGGTAATCTTGGCCCTGACGGTAAACCTGCAGTTGGCGCATTGCCGATGTTTACGGGGTCATTGATTGTTACTGTACTTTCAGCCCTTGTTGCCACTCCATTTGCGATTGGTGCGGGAATTTATATGACAGAAATTTCACCAAAATATGGTAAGAAAATTTTGCAACCTGTCATTGAACTGCTTGTTGGTATTCCTTCAGTTGTTTATGGCTTCATTGGTTTGACTGTTGTTGTTCCAGCCATTCGTAATGTTTTTGGTGGAACTGGTTTGGGTCTCTTGTCAGGTGTGTTTGTACTCTTTGTCATGATTTTACCGACTGTAACTTCAATGACTGTGGATGCTATGAAAGCTGTCCCTTCTTATTATAAAGAAGCGTCACTCGGACTTGGTGCAACGCGTTGGCAAACAATTTGGCGTGTTCTTCTAAGAGCCGCAACACCAGGGATTTTGACTGCTGTTATCTTTGGAATGGCGCGTGCTTTTGGTGAAGCTCTTGCTATTCAAATGGTGGTAGGTAATGCTGTAATGATGCCAAAAGATTTGATTTCACCAGCTTCAACCTTGACTTCAATCTTGACATCAGGAATTCCAAATGCAACACCTGGTATTCAATTGAATGCACTTTGGTCACTTGCCTTACTCCTTTTGATTATGTCACTCTTTTTCAACCTCGCAATGCGTGCTATTGCTAAGAAAGGAAGTCTTAAATAATGAACGCTAAACGCTCTGACAAGATTGCCACTGGTGTCCTTTACGTCCTTTCTGGCATCATTGTTATTATCCTCGCTTTTTTACTGGCTTATATTTTAATTAAAGGTTTGCCAGTTATCTTTAAAGATCCTAAATTTATCATCACCGCGTCAAATCCATTGACAGGTGGTGGGATTGCAGTCCAACTTTTTAACTCTGTTTATCTTTTGATTGTCACTTTGATTATTTCTGTTCCTTTATCACTTGGCGCAGGAATTTATCTGTCTGAGTATGCGAATCAAAAACATTGGCTAACTGGTGTTGTTCGCTCAGCTATTGAAGTTTTATCTTCACTTCCTTCAATCGTTGTTGGACTTTTCGGGATGTTAATTTTCGTATTACAATTTGGTCTTGGATTCTCAGTTTTATCAGGTGCCTTGGCACTGACTGTGTTCAACTTACCATTGATGACTCGGAATGTTGAAGAATCACTTCGAGCAATTCCAACTTCACAACGTGAGGGGGGGTTGGCACTCGGAATGTCACGTTGGGAAACGGCAACACAAGTCATTTTACCAGCTGCTGTGCCCGGAATCATTACTGGGGTTATCTTATCTTCAGGACGTGTTTTTGGTGAAGCTGCGGCTTTGATTTACACTGCTGGACAAACGAACTTACCAATTAACTGGGCAAACTGGAATCCAATGAGCTTGACTTCGCCACTCTCACTTTTCAGACCAGCTGAAACTTTGGCTGTTCATATCTGGGCACTTAATACCGAAGGAACGATTTCAACAGCACAACAAATTTCTGCAGGAGCTTCAGCAGTATTGATTATCTTTGTTCTCCTCTTTAACTTGGGGGCACGTTTCCTTGGAAATCGAATTCACAAGAAGTTAACATCTTCTAACTAAGAAAATCAAAGATTTTATAGAGAAAGAATAATTATGGCAACAACATATGACTGGTCTCAGCGCAAAATTATGGTGCCTGAGAAAGAAGAAATTGCATTATCAACAAATGATTTACGTGTTTTCTATAACGGAACAAAAGAAGCAATCCATGGCGTGACAATGTCTTTTCCTAAAAATGAAATCACAGCACTTATTGGCCCTTCAGGTTCTGGTAAATCAACCTATTTACGTGCTTTGAATCGCATGAATGACACGATTGATGGCGCTCGGGTGACTGGCGAAATCAATTATGAAGGGGTCAATATTAACGAAAATAAAGTGAATGTTTTTGAAGTTCGTAAGCAAATTGGGATGGTTTTCCAAAGACCTAATCCATTTCCAAAATCAATTTATGAAAATATTGCCTTCATTCATCGTCGTGATGGCGTGAGAGACAGGAAAAAACTGGATGAGATTGTTGAAACTTCATTGAAGCAAGCTGCTTTGTGGGATCAAGTAAAAGATAATCTTAATCAATCAGCACTTGCCATGTCCGGTGGACAAGCACAGCGCTTATGTATTGCAAGAGCATTGTCAGTAAAACCAGAAATTATTTTGATGGATGAACCAGCGTCAGCTCTTGACCCAATTTCAACAATGCAAATTGAAGAAACAATGATGGAACTTAAAGAAAATTATACGATTATCATTGTGACTCACAATATGGCTCAGGCTTCTCGGGCCTCTGACAATACAGCTTTCTTCTATTCAGGAGATTTGATTGAGTATGATAAAACAAGCACAATTTTTACTCAACCTAGTTTGCAATCAACAGAAGATTATGTTTCTGGTCACTTTGGTTAAGAGAAAATAAAGTTTAAAATTACTGACGGAATTTTCGTTAGTAAAAAAACTACTGACGGATTCTTGATTTGTCGAAAAACTTGTCCGTCATAGGACAGTCGTTTGTACTTTAGTACATTACGAATGTGCTAGTAGTTCTATCAGTAACTTATAAAAAGGTAAAATATGGAAAAAGAAGCAGTTTTAACCGTCAGCGACTTATCGCTTTATTACAGCAAGAAAAAAGCGTTGAATACGATAAACATGACATTCTATAAGAATGAAATTACAGCGCTCATTGGTCCCTCAGGATGTGGAAAATCAACGCTTTTACGTTCAATCAATCGAATGAATGATTTGATTCCAACAGTAACAATTACTGGAGCCATTGATTATAAAGGTAAAAATATTTACAGTCCTAAAGTTTATACTGTGGATTTACGTAAAGAAATTGGCATGGTTTTCCAACAACCCAATCCTTTTCCATTTTCAATTTATGAAAATGTGGTTTATGGATTGCGTTTAAAAGGAGTGAAAGATAAGGCACTCCTTGATGAAGTGGTGGAAAATTCACTCAAAGCAGCAAATATTTGGGATGAAGTTAAGGATATTTTGCACAGTTCAGCACTTGGACTTTCAGGTGGGCAACAACAAAGGGTTTGTATTGCACGCGTCCTTGCTGTCAATCCCGAAATTATCCTAATGGACGAACCAACATCAGCCCTTGATCCAATTTCAGCGGCTCGTGTCGAAGAAACCATGCTTGAACTTAAAAAAGATTATACAATCGCGATTGTTACACATAGTATGCAACAAGCATCACGAATTTCAGACCGTACCGCCTTTATGTTAGACGGAAATCTGATTGAGTATAATGATACGAAAAGTATTTTCTTAAATCCAGAAAAACAAGAAACTTCTGATTATATTTCTGGTAAATTTGGATAAATTTTACTGACAGCCTTTGATGCTGACTTTAAAATGGAATGGACCGTCTAGCCAAAAGGCGAAGCGAGATATTTCATTAGCATTCATTAAAGAAAGCGAAATAGCGTTGATTTAAATGAATGTATCATAATAACATTACTATAAAAACAAAGAGGGGTAATTATGTTGCGTACACAATTTGAAGAAGATCTTAATAAACTTCATAATCAATTTTACTCAATGGGCACGCAAGTTTCTGCTCAATTGAATAAGGCCGTTCGTGCCTTTGTTAGCCATGATCGTGATTTGGCTGAACAAGTCATTGAAGGCGACCATGCCATTAATGACCAAGAAAAAAGTCTTGAAAATCAATCATTAGAAATGATTGCACTTCAACAACCGGTTTCTAGCGATTTAAGAACAATCATCACCGTTCTAAAAGCATCATCTGACCTTGAGAGAATGGGTGACCACGTTGCATCTATTGCTAAGGCAACCATTTCACTTAAAGGTGAAGAAAGAATTCACGTGGTTGAAGAAGATATTAGCTTACTCGGTGAAAAAGTTAAATCTATCGTTGATGCTTCACTCAATGCTTATATTCAAGGCAATGATAAACGGGCTCATGAAATTGCTGAACAACAATATGTCATCAAAAGTATGAGTCATGAAATTCAAGAAAAAATTCTTGACGGAATGAAAGAAAACTCTGAAACAGTAACAACAGGTAAAGAATACTTGTTGACACTGGTTTACTTAGAACGAATTACCGGTTATGCGGTCAATCTCTGTGAGTGGATTGTTTACTTGAATTCTGGAAACATTATTGAACTGTAAAATAAAAAGTTACTGACAAGAATTGCTGTCATAGGATAGTCGTTTGTACTTTAGTACATTACGAATATCCTGGCAGTTCTGTCAGTAACTTTTTTTATTGCTCATAATCAATTTCAATGACTTGGTGGGTCAGATATTTATTTTCAGCAAAGTCCATTTTGATGACATAGGGCATCTTTCCAGCTAAAGATTGAAAATCTTGAAACTGAAAGTCTGGTTGATAAAAATTTAAAATGGTAGAAAGAGAAGTACCATGTGTTCCGATTGCAACTTTTTGATTTTTAGAAGTTGTTAAAATCTGTTCAAGGGCTGAAATATTACGATTTTGAACTTCACGTAAGGATTCTCCGTCAGCAAATTTATAATCAAAATCATTCCATTGTCGCTTAGCAAAGGGCCAAAAATCAGCTATTTCATGGCCAACATTTCTTTCTCTAAAATCAGAAATGAGTTGAATTTCAAGATTTTTAGAGTGAGCAAGAGGATTCAGGGTACGAACAGAACGTTGAAATGGACTGGAAAAAATTTGCTCGATTGATACATTTGCAAAAGCATCGGCCAAGATAAGTGCGCGTTTTTCACCCTCGGCAGTCAGCGGAACATCCATATCGTCATAGGCTGCATTATCTCTAAGAGAATGTCGAATAAAATAAACTTCAGTCATGTGACTCTCCTTTTTGATGTTCTAGCCTTCTAAGATTTCAATTCTTAAAGGCTGTGTGGAAATTTCTGCTTGCCCTCCCAGAGGAAAAGTAAAAATAGGTTGAGTATGTCCAAAATCGACATCATAGACGACTGGAATTGTTTTTAAGTGGGGATATTTATCTAAAATAAAGTGTAAAATTTCCTCAGTCATCCCCTCTTCCTTAGGAAAACGACCGATGATAAGCCCAGCAATATCTGGATAAATTTGCAGAAAATGAGCTAATTCTCGGTCCCAATCATAGAAATCTTCCTGCTCCGCATTTTCTAAAAAAGCAATTGGGTGACTGGATTTGACTTGAGCACTGGTTCCTGTCACAAGCATCAAGGTATTTAGATTTCCGCCAATAATTTCCCCTGTCGCTTTGCCATGGTTATATATTTTCCAAGCAGCAGGCAGAAGATGACGAGCTTGAGTGGGGTCATACCAAGCATCACTCGTGTAAAAATCGCTGGCATTTAAAGAATAATTTGACTGACCAGCGACTGCATTTTTCCAAGAATTAGTTTGAAAGTCTTGTAATTCATCCATTAAAAAGGCGATATAACCTGGACCATAGTAAGTGACCAAGCCAGTTTTAGCGAAAATCGCTTGGTGAAGAACAGTGATATCAGAAAATCCACAGAAAATTTTAGGATTATTTTTTACAATGTTCCAATCAATATAAGGAAGAAGTTCATTAGAGTTAAAGCCACCAATGGTACATAAAACAGCTTTAACATTAGGGTCTGAAAATGCTGCATGGAAATCTGAAAGTCGTGAATTAATCGAACTTGATTCAAGCAAATCATTTTCTAAAATATGCTGACCAAAAGTAACCTGATAACCAAGTGCTTCAAGACGAGCTTTTGCTTTTAATTTATCTTCAAATTTTCCAGTCCGAGTCAAAGAAGAACTAGGTGAAATCACACGGATTTCATCCCCCTCTTGTAATTTTTTAGGAAATATTTTATTCATTTATCAAAGCCCTCCGTCAGTAAATTGAACTAATTATAGCATTTACTGACAGCATTGTCATCAAAAATATTTAAAGATTTTAATTTAGGATTATATTTTGAAAGTTACTGACAGAAATTTCTGTCAGTAATATTAAACAAAAAAATCTACTAACAAGCCCAAAAAATTTCTGTCAGTAGATTTTTTAATTATTTAATTACTTCAAGTCCACCCATATAAGGACGAAGGACTTCAGGAACAGTGATTGAGCCATCTTCATTTTGATAATTTTCAAGAATAGCAGCCACAGTACGTCCAACAGCTAGTCCAGAACCATTCAAAGTGTGAAGGAGTTGAACTTTACCATCTTCGTCACGATAACGAATTTGGGCACGACGGGCTTGGAAATCTTCACAGTTTGAACATGAAGAAATTTCACGGTAAGTATTTTGTGCAGGAATCCAAACTTCTAAATCATAAGTTTTAGCAGCAGAGAATCCCATGTCACCAGTTGACAAAGCCACGACACGGTATGCAAGACCCAATTTTTGCAGAATATTTTCAGCGTTTGCTGTCATTTTTTCAAGTTCATCATAAGATTGGTCAGGTTTAGCAAATTTAACCATTTCAACTTTATGGAATTGGTGCAAACGAATCAAACCACGAGTATCACGACCAGCAGAACCAGCTTCAGAACGGAAAGAAGGACTCATTGCTGTGAATTTGATTGGCAATTCTGCGCCATCCAAAATTTCTCCACGATAGTAGTTAGTCAAAGGAACTTCAGCAGTTGGAATTAAAACAAAACCACGGTCATCTTTCAATTCAAAAGTGTCTTCTTTAAATTTAGGATATTGACCCGTTCCAAACATTGACTCTTGATTAACCATATAAGGAGTAATCATTTCAGTATAACCTTCTTTACCGTGCTCATCAAGCATGAAGTTATAAAGTGCACGTTCAAGTCTTGCGCCAGCACCTTTGTAGAAAAGGAAGCGTGAACCAGTGACTTTACCACCACGTTCCCAATCCAAAATTCCTAAATCTTCACCCAAATCCCAGTGAGCTTTAGGTTCAAAATTGAAAGTTGGAGTTTGACCAACACGACGAACCTCAACATTATCATCTTCATCAGCACCAATTGGTGTACTTTCATGAGGAAGATTTGGCAACATGATAATGATTTCATTCAAGTTTTCTTCGATTTCAGCAAGTTCAGCATCAATGGCTTTGATTTCAGCAGAAACTTTTTGCATTGCAGCAATTTGTGCGCTGGCATCGCCTTTTGCACGTTTTACTTGAGAAATTTCATCAGAAACGCTATTACGTTCAGCTTTCAAAGCCTCAGATTTTACAATGAGTTCACGACGTTTAATGTCTAAGTCATGAAGTTTTTCAAGTTTCTCTTTTTCAACACCACGAGTGGCTAATTTTGCAGCAACACCGTCAAAATCAGCACGAATTTTTTTAATATCAAGCATAAGCTCTCCTTTATTTTTATATAAAACTTACTGACAAGAATATTTTAGAAAAAGTTCTGTCAGTAGAAAAAAAGCGCCCAAATTCAAAAAGAATTAGGGCGCGGTAATCGCACGGTTCCACCTAAATTATCTATTTATTTACTGACGAAAACTGATATTCAAGCTGTCAGTAAAAATAGAACTCAAGTCGCTTGTAACGTAAGCAGACGTTCTCATTTTCATGAGAAAATTAACAGAAGTAGAAAGTCATTATTTCATTTTACTTGTTTTCAGCACCACAAGCTCTCTAAAAAAATTTAATAAGACCCATTTCTAGATTTATTTTACCATTTTGTGAATTACTTTGTCAAAAATTTTTAAAATCATCATTTTAAAATCAATCATTACTTTTTGAAAGCGCGACGGAAAGGGTCAAGCAAACTAGGTGCTCTGACAATATTTTCTTTACCCACATATTCAGCAACTTTTTTCAAAATAGATCCGGAATCCTTAGAAGAAAATCGTACCTTAGCTTGAGTGTCTAAAATCAAAGAAAACTGCTGACCAAGTTTTCCACTGATTGAAACATCAACTTCGGCGCTTTTAATACTTGACCAAGTAAAGAAAATATTTTGTCCTCGGCGTGGATTTTTATATTCAAATTCAAAACCAGCATCACCCAAGATAATTTTTCCATTTTCAACCACACCTAAATAGGCTGTTCCTTTTGTTTCATAAAAAATTTCAGAATTATTAGTTGCCAAAATCGCCCTCATTTCGTTTATACCTGTATTATAACATATCTAAATTATATCAAGAACTAAAGAAGATAATAAAAATAGGCCCAACGAGGGATATGGTTTAAAGAATAAATATAAAAATGTTATCATTAGATTATAAGAAAAAACTAATAAAGGAGGTAAAATGACTTTAATCGGAGTAAAAATTGATAGACTATTTCTCAGAGATCTATTCATACTACTAGTTGGTGTAGGCCTTTATATTCTCTCTATTCAACTTTTTGTCGTTCCTAACGCGATGGCTAGCAATGGAATCGCAGGATTTTCAGTATTTATTCACTTTGTTTTCGGAATGAATCCAGCTTTGACTTTTTTTGCAGTCAATATTCCACTCTTTCTTTTGAGTTGGAAACTACTTGAGCAGCGGGAATTGTTACTGACCATTCCTGGAGCGCTGGCCATGAGCGGATGGATGATGATTTATGAAGCCATAGGAATTACTGGCTTTCAAATGGACTCATTGATTACTGTGGGAATTATAGACGGAATCCTCTCAGGAATTGGTGCAGGTTTAGTTGTTCTATCACAAGGAACATTTGGAGGCTCTATTCTACTTGCGCGACTTTTTGAAAACAAGTGGAAAGTGCAAATAGATAAAACGCTCTTTGGTATTGATATTGTAGTTATGCTATTAGCAGTCGTGACTTATCTTGCCCTTCCAAATTTTTTCGTCACACTCTTATCTTGTTACATCTTCAGTAAAGTCACACGTTTCATCGGACGACCCTCATACCGCCAACAAATTTTACAAAAAGTTGGATTAATAAAAAATGAGTCAAGCTGTTCTTGCACAACTAATGAATGTTCTTGCTCTAACTAACAAAAAAATCCCAGATTGGGATTTTTATTTTTTCTTCTTTCTCTTAAAAGCATTTTTAAAAGTTCCGAGGAAACTAGGGGATTTAACCACTTTATCGTTTCCTAAATAATGACGAATCCATTTTAAAACAGTTCCTGAGTTTTTCGATGAGAATCGAACCTTAGAGCCATTTTGTAAAACGATTGAAAATTGTCGACCAACTTTTACCTCACCTTTGAGGGATTTTGAAACATCACCCTCAACACGAGCCACTGCCGTCCAAGGAAAAGTCATATTTTTTTCAACATTTCGGTCATTATAAAACTCAAAAGCAACATCACCAATCAGAATTTTTCCATATTCAGCAAAACCTAAATAAGCAATTCCTTCTGTTGAATAATCAGCCTTAGTATTTAGTGATTGAGCCACAGATTCTCTCCATTTCCTAGATTAATAATCTAAAAACCATTATACCATAAAAACGCTTTACTTGCCTTAAATACTTCAATTTATTAGAGAAAAATAAAATAAAAAAACCAATCCAAAGATTGATTTTTTTTATACCAAATCGATTACATGATTTGAGCCCAACGACCGAGGATACCCACGACGAAGAGACCAAAGATAATAACGATTGGAGAAACTTTTTTCTTAAGCAACCACATACAAAGGAATGTGATAAGCAAACCAGCAAGACCAGGAATCAATTGATTCAAGTTATCTTGAAGATAAGTTACTTTTGTAGGATCAAGAGAAAGTTTGTTACCAACTTGACCAAGAATATCATGAAGTTGTGTACCAGATACAGAACCTTTAGGGAATTCTACATAAGCACCTTTTTGTAAAGGAATTTTTGAAACAACGGCGTTAGGACCATTAAAGTTAATTGTTACCCAACGTTGAATCAATACACCAAGGACGAACATACCAAGGATAGATGCACCTTTAGTAACAGTTTGGAGAAGTCCTCCACCAAGGTCTTTAGTGATTGCAGAACCTGATTTATAACCAAATTCTTGAGTGTACCACAAGAAAGCGATACGGATAGCGTTCCACACGATGAAGAAGAAGAGTGGAGCGATAATTGATCCACCAGTAGCCAATGAAGCTGCAATTGCACCAACGATAGGACGTACTGTAAACCAGAAGACAGGGTCACCGATACCGGCAAGAGGACCCATCATACCAACTTTAACCCCTTGAATAGCGGCATCATCGATATCAGCACCGTTAGCACGTTCTTCTTCAAGGGCAAGAGTTACACCGATGATAGGAGCGGCAACGTATGGGTGAGTATTAAAGAATTCCAAGTGACGTTTCAAAGCTTCTTTAGCTTCTTCGCCAGAAGGGTAGAGTTTTTTCAATGCTGGAATGAGCGAGTAAGCCCAACCACCATTTTGCATACGTTCGTAGTTCCAAGAACCTTGGAGGAACATTGAACGCCACATAACGCTACGACGGATTTTCTTATCAAGAGTTACTTTATTTTCAGACATTTTTTAGATCCTCCTTTCTTAGTAGTCGTTCAAGATGTCGCCAATTGGGTCACCTGATGAAGATGCAGTACCATTTCCAGAACCACCAGAAGCTTGGAGGTTAAGGTAAACGATAGCGATAACAACACCGAGGACACCAGTTGCAATCAATGTTAATTCAGAGATTGGTGCGAGAGCGAAACCAAGGAAGAAGAATGGCCATACTTCACGAGTAGCCATAAGGTTGATAACCATTGCATAACCAACGGCAACAACCATCCCACCACCGACAGCAAGACCGCCAGAGATAACTGGAGGAATAGCAGCAAGAGCTTTTTGGATAGCATCTGGTGAGATAACCAAAAGAAGTCCAGCAGGGATAGCAATACGCAAACCTTGACAGATAAGCGCGATGAAGTGCCACATTTCAACACCTGAGTATGAACCATTTTCAGCAGCACGGTCAGCTTGGTGAACGAGCACAACTGAAAGCATACGTACAAGAGTAGTCAATACAAGACCAGCAGTTGCAAGCAAGATAGCAGCAGGAACGATAGTACCCATGATGTGAGTCAAGTCAAAGTTATTTGATTGGACCATCAAGATAGATGATGCGATAGAGGCAAGGGCAGCATCGGGTGCGACAGCGGCACCAACGTTAGCCCAACCAAGAGCGATCAATTGAAGTGAACCACCGAGGATAATCCCTGCAGAAGCATGACCGGTAACAATACCGATGAGCGAGCAGGCGATAATTGGTTGGTGGAATTGCCATTGGTCAAGGATACCTTCAAGACCAGCAAGGAAGGCAACAACAATGACCAAGATTACAGATAAAACACCGTATTCCATGTTTTTTATATCTCCTTAATTATTTGGCTGCCTAATATTCAATTTTAGTAATCAGAATATCAGACGAGCATATTCTGATTATTGTACGTCAGCTTTGTTAATCAAACCAAAGAGGTCAGATTTAGAGTCAGCTGGAACTTTACGTACGTCGAATTTAACTCCGAGGTCACGCAATTTTTCAAAAGTAGCAACGTCATCTTTGTCCATAGAAAGAACTTTGTTGAGCATTGTTTTACCAGTTGAGTGAGCCATAGAACCAACGTTCAATGTTTCAATTGGTACGCCACCTTCGATTGTTGCAAGAGCGTCTTGTGGAGTTTCGAAAAGAAGAAGGGCTTTAGTGTCACCAAAACGTGGGTCTTTAGCAACTTCAATCATTTTCTTAATTGGTATAACGTTAGCTTTTACACCAGTTGGAGCCGCTTGTTCAATGAGCTTCTTACGAAGTTCATCTTTAGAAACGGTGTCAGAAACAACGATGATGCGGTTTGCTCTTGAGTCTGGAGTCCAAGCAGTTGCAACTTGTCCGTGAAGCAAACGTGAGTCAATACGAGCGAGGTTAATTTTAATTTTACCATCACCGATGACTGTTCCTTCAGGAATCGCACCTTGAACAGCAGCCGGAGCAGCTGCAACAGCAGTTTCTTCAGCAGGTTGAAGTTCTTCAGGTAGTACTTTAATACCGCCTTTGGCTTCTTTCATAATATTTGCTACGACTTTATCCACCCCGGCAGACGCATCCATCATGCGTTCTGTGTAGGCTTGGATAAGCATAGGCAGGTTGAGGCCTGTGATGATAGCAATCTTGCGCTCTGGATTTTCACCCATCACTGCACTTGCTTGATTAAATGGAGAACCGCTCCATAAGTCAGCAAGGACAAGTACTTCATCTTCAGCATCAAATGTTGCGATGGCAGCTTCGATTTTAGCATGCAAATCAGTTGGTCCTTCGCTAGGCATAAAAGTAACAACTTGTACTTTTTCTTGCTCTCCGAAAATCATAGAACCAGATTGTTTGATGCCTGCGGCGAATTCACCATGGCTCGCAATAACAATTCCGATACTCAATGTGAGTAACCTCCTATATAAGATTATAATAAAAATTATTACTTAGTTATTATACTACTTCAAATCAATATTTGCAAATGTTTTCATAAAAATATTACACTTGTTTTTTAAGGAATGGAAACCCTTTATAAATAATTTGTATAGATAGCTTTATAAATCGTTTTTTGGGTCGTAAATAAAAAAAGATTATCAAAGTAAGATAAATCTTTTTGAAAAGTAACAGGAATCGAAAAACTTATGGTAGAATAGTAGTTGATAAAATAATACACTAATCTCTCTCGATTTTAAGTGCTCCTGTAGGACAGGATTTTATAGCTAAAAGAAGTGAATTATCATCGGAAAATTCTTTTTGAACTTCCTCCGTATCATAAAATTTGACGATTCCATTATCGTGATAATCAAAAACTTCTGGCGCATGGAGATTACATAAACCACATGCGATACATTTGTCGGGAATTATTTTTATCTTCATATAGGAAATGATAATAAAAAAATAGTAAAATTGAAAGGAAAAGGTCGTGTCAACAAAAGAACCCTGGAATAATGAAATTTATCGTGCGATGAAAGAAGAATCGACTGAAATGAAGAGACATGATAGAGGTAGAGATGAAAGTAAACGTCCGTTAACGACGCGTTTTTTGACTTTTCTCGTTATCCTCATGTTTATTCTTGTTGGGCTAGCTATTGGCTTTATTTTATGGAATAACCAAGTACAAAATACAGCTAGTATCGCAAAAAGTTTTCATCAATCTTCATCAGTAGTTAAAACCGAAGAATCAACCAGTCAAGCCGCGGCCTCTTCCTCAACAGAAGCGACTCCACCTGCTAGTAGCAGCAGCACAGTTGCCTCATCATCTAGCAGTAGCGTTGAGTCTGGAACAACTTATACAATTGCTACCGGAGATTATCCAAGTACGATTGCAGCTAAGACAGGAATTCCTTGGGAAACGATTGCTAGTTTGAATGGAATTACAGCTGATGGATATAATGCTGATGGATCAGCTATTCATGCTGGACAAGTTTTAAAATTAAAATAAAAAATCACTGACAGACCTTTTTACATAATTCTGTCAGTAAAATTGAACTAAAATAGGAAATAAGGTAAATAAAGAGATTCTATGAAAAAGATTCAAATTGCAATTGACGGTCCAGCGTCAAGTGGAAAATCAACAGTTGCTAAAATTATTGCACGAAATCTTGACTTAATTTATTTGGACACGGGCGCTATGTATCGTGTAGCTACTTTTGTTGCCTTGCAAAAGGAAACAGATGATGCAAAAGAAATCATTGAATTTATTGAAAAAAATCCAATTTCTTTTATGAATGGTCAAAAAGGTCAAGAAGTTTTAATGGGCTCAGAGAATGTTACAGAAGTGATTAGAACAAATGAAGTTACAAATACTGTTTCTAAAATCTCAGCTATGACCGAAATTCGTGAATTCATGGTTGCAGAACAACAAAGAATTGCTAAAAATGGTGGAATTATCATGGATGGACGTGATATTGGAACAGTTGTTTTACCGAAGGCAGATTTGAAAATTTTCCTTGTCGCTTCAGTTGATGAACGAGCTGAAAGACGTTATAAAGAAAATTTGTCTAAAGGAATTCCAACCGATCTTGAGCGTTTGAAAATTGAAATTTCGGAAAGAGACCGCAAAGATAGCACACGAGCAATTTCTCCTTTGAAACAAGCAGAAGATGCGATATTACTTGATAGTACTGGAAAAACAATTAATGAAATTGTTCAATTTATTGAAGACAAAGCTAAAGAACTCATGTAAATGAGTTCTTTTTAATTATTAGATAGTCTAAAGATTGGTAAGATTTTGCAGGAATTATCAAACTTTGATATAATAATATGACAATGAATGAAAAAAAGTATAAACGCTTAGAATATTTGAGACATAACATCAATTATCTCACAATCCGAGAGCGTCAAGAGTACTATGACTTACTCAATGAACTAAAAAAAGCTGGAAATCAATCTGAACCCGAAGAATTCGAGGAATTTGAAGAATACGTCGAGCCAGAATATGAATATTCCGATTATGAACCAGAAAGCTTTCAAAAAAATACTTCCTCTTCTAATGGTAGAAATGCTAGTCGAAGAAATACGCGAGAAAGTTTTTCAAATCAAGAAAACAACAGAAATAAACCATCAAAAAAAGAAAGTAAATCTTCTAAAAAAGCTAAATCTGGCAAGAAGAAAAAACGTCACTGGTTAAGAACAATATTAACAATTATTGTTGTGATCATTGCGGTCATGATTGGTTTCTTTGTTTATGGATATCAAAGGGGCGTTAAACATGAGGGAAGCGTCGCTAAACAAGAAAAGTTCACAAGTTTAAAAAATTCGGACGGTTCTGTAAATATTCTTTTGTTAGGAGCAGACCAAAGACCATGGCAATCATCAGGTGTTGCTCATACCGATACTATTATGGTTTTACATGTCAATGGCAAGAACCATCAAACACAAATCGTGAGCTTTATGCGTGATACCCTTGTCAATATTCCTGATGTCGGCTCAAGTGATACTCCAGACTCAAAAATAAATTCTGCCTTTACAATTGGAGAACAATACAATAAACAGGGTGTGAATTTGATGAGTGAGACACTGAAAAATAACTTTGGCATTAATTGTCAATATTATGCAGTCGTCGATTTTTCAAGTTTTGCAACGATTATTGATTCTTTGTTCCCAACTGGCCTAAAAATTGATGCAAAATTTTCGACTGTGAATGGTGAGAATCTTTCTGCCGTACCTGTTCCCGATGATTTAGCTGCAACAGAAGGAAAAGTTTCAAGTGACAAAGACTTGACAGCTGAAGAAGCAGCCGCTTTAGGTTATCCTGATGGTGGTGGAACATTTATGATGATTAAACCAGGAACTCAAAAAATGGATGGACGAATGCTCTTGAATTATGCCCGATTCCGTCATGATGATGAGGGAGATTATGGACGAGTAAAACGTCAACAACAAGTTTTAGAAACAGTAATGTCTAAAATGAAAAATCCACTCTCATTGTTTACTGCTTCAAGTGCGTTGGGAACAACAAGAGCAGTTACAATGACGAATATTCCAAATTCATTTTTCTTAACTAAAGGAATTACAGCTCTTCTGGATATGAAAAATGGTATAAAATCAACAACAATTCCAGCTAACAATGACTGGGAGAATGCCTATGATATGTATGGAGGTCTAGGACTTTCAATTGATATGACAAAATACAAAGCGAAAGCCCAAGAACTTCTTGGTCAATAAAGAGAAAATTACTAACAGTTTTGTTAGTAATTTTTAATTTTAAATATTCATATGAAAAAAAATGATGACAATTTTTTTCTTTAGTTATTGATTAATGGCTTATAAATAAATTATAAATTTGTATTTTTATGATATGATATGAGTATGATAATAAGATAAGTAGGTCTAATCCAATGATGTTTAATTATATTTATACTACTTTTTTGACAATTTTATACACAGTCGTGATGTCACTTTCTCTAAGCTTGTATCTAAAAGAGCGAGAAAAAAATTATTTATTGGTAAGTCTTTATTTTTTGCTTCTTATTTTAAACGGTTTAATAGTGACCATGTCCGAAACCTTTCAAATATTTGCAAATGACTATAATCGGCAATTTATGGTTAATCCAATCATTGAAACCATTTATTATTTGGCAACTTTTGGTATTGCCTTAAAATTAGTAACCGAATTATTTGAAGAAAAAATAACAACTTATCAATATGGTATTTATATTGTTTTTGCTTTATGGCTTATTGTTGTTCCTTTTATGGCAAATTCAGCGCTAAAGGTCTGGCTCTATTATTTTCCAAGCCAATTACTAACGGTCTATCTTGGAATTTATTTATTAATTCATAATCGAAAAATGATTCCTAAAAGCAGTTTAGGAAAATATGTAAAATTAATTGGAAGCCTAGCAATATTTTTTGGATTAGCTATAGTGGTAGAAGATACTTTTATTATTTATTTTAGAGATATTTATCATACAAATATGCTTAAAATCCATAATAGAAATGTTTCAGAAGATATTTTTCATATCTCACTTTGCCTTATTGCCATTAAATATTTTCTAACCAATTATCAAAAAGGCAACGAAGAAGTAGCGGTCATTGATATTAGAAATGAAAAAAATGAGACTAATGATTCTGTAAGTAATTTTGAAGAAGATGAATATTACTTTGAAAGATTTATGGATAAATATGGAATCACTCAACGGGAAGGAGAAATTCTTGAACTTCTCCTTCAACGTAAACACAATCAAGAAATAGCCAATCAATTATATCTTTCTCTAGGAACAGTCAAAACCCACACTCACAATATTTTTATAAAACTCCAAGTTGAAAAACGTTCAGAAGTTTGCGAAGTCTGGGAAGCGTTTGAAAAATCAGAGCTTACTCAATAATCCTAAAACTCCATTTTTTAATGGAGTTTATTTTTATTTTAATTAAGAAAGCGGTTAAAATAGTTCTAAACCTTACTAAACCTTTTTACTTAACCCTTTGATATCAAAGGGTTTTCGGCTTTTATAAAAGATTAAATCCTAGAGTTGATTGTTTTATATTTTTGCTCTTGATATACTGAAAACGTTCCCAAGAGGGAAGTCAAATAACTATTTTATTCAGGAGGAATAAAGAAATGGTAACAACAAACAAACGTGATTTCATCACAACAGAAGAGTACACTAAAGAAGAAATTCTTGATATTGTAACATTGGGCTTAAAAATCAAAGCGGCAATTAAAAATGGCTACTATCCACCACTTCTTAAAAACAAATCACTAGGAATGATTTTCCAACAAACATCAACTCGTACTCGTGTTTCCTTTGAAACAGCTATGACTCAATTAGGAGGACATGCAGAATATTTAGCACCTGGTCAAATTCAACTCGGTGGTCATGAAACAATAGAAGATACAAGCACAGTTCTTTCTAGATTGCTTGATATCATCATGGCGCGTGTTGATCGTCATGAATCAGTTAATAACCTTGCAAAACATACAACCATTCCAGTTCTTAATGGGATGTCAGACTATAATCATCCAACACAAGAAGTCGGTGATTTGACTACAATGATTGAACATTTACCAGCTGGTAAAAAATTAGAAGATTGTAAAGTTGTCTTTGTCGGTGATGCGACTCAAGTTTGTTTCTCATTAGGTTTAATCGCAACTAAAATGGGAATGCACTTTGTTCATTTTGGCCCTAAAGGCTACCAACTTAATGAAGAACATCAAGCAAAATTAGCTGCAAATTGTGAGGTTTCTGGTGGTACTTATGAAGTAACAGACGATGAAGAATCAATTGTCGGTGCAGATTTCCTTTATACAGATGTTTGGTACGGTTTGTATGATGCAGAACTATCAGAAGAAGAACGTCTAGCGATTTTCTTCCCTAAATATCAAGTGACACCTGAGATGATGGCAAAAGCAGGAGCACATACAAAATTTATGCATTGTCTTCCAGCTTCAAGAGGTGAAGAAGTTGTTGATGCGGTTATTGATGGTCCAAACTCAATTTGTTTTGACGAAGCCGAAAATCGCTTGACTTCAATTCGTGCCCTCCTTGTTTGGTTGATGTCCGATTATGCTGAAAAAAATCCTTATGATTTGAAAGCACAAGCCAAAGCTAAGGCTGAGTTAGAGGCTTACTTAGCCAAATAAGAAAGTGTATCATTTATGGAAAATGGAAAGAAAAAATTTAGTCTGTTTAGTGCTATTCTTTCTGTCATTTGTGTTGTTTTTGTTGCCGAAGCAGCAGCACCGGTTGCTGCTATTGGTAACTCGCAGTTCTTTTGGTGGATTGTTCTCATCGTTGCTTTTCTCTTACCTTATGGTCTAATTACATCTGAACTTGGAACAACTTATACTGGTGAGGGTGGGCTGTATGATTGGATTACAAAAGCCTTTGGTCATCGTTGGGGAGCACGTGCTTCATGGTTTTATTGGGTAAACTTCCCATTATGGATGGCTTCACTTGCTGTACTTTGTCCTGATTTATTGCATACAATGTTTGGCTTTCAATTAAATACAGGTATTTCACTATTAATTGAATTAATTTTCATCTGGGTTATTGTTTTGATTAGTTTATATCCAGTAAGTGATAGCGTTTGGATTTTAAATGGCGGCGCAGTAATTAAGGTATTCTTAGCATTAGCATTAGGAGGCTTAGGAGTTTATTCAGCTTTGACTAAGGGAGTAGCAAATCATTATACTTTAGCATCATTACTTCCAAGTTTTGATTTGCATAGTCTATCATTTATCTCAGTAATCATTTTTAACTTACTGGGGTTTGAAGTCATTTGTACTTTTGCTGACAGTATGGAAAATCCTAAGAAACAAATCCCACAATCAATCATCATTGGTGGGATCGTAATTGCAGCGATTTATATGTTTTCGGCCTTTGGGATCGGTGTTGCTATTCCAACCGATAAATTATCGACAAGTTCGGGATTGGTAGATAGTTTCCAAGTGATGCTGGGTACACCGACAGGTTGGTTCATTAGTTTAATCGCTTTCTTGTTTATGCTGACTTTAGTGGGTAATATGGTTTCTTGGTCACAAGGGGTTAATAATATTGCTAGTTATGCTGCTGATAATGGTGATATGCCTAAATTCTTCTCAAAAAGACGTGCTTCTAATGGAATTTCTTGGGGGGCAGCTTTGATGAATGGGATTGTAGCGACATTTATTGTTGTGATTGCCCCATTATTACCCAACCAAGATTTGTTCTGGTCATTCTTCTCACTAAATTTAGTACTATTTTTATTGAGTTATATTCCGGTCTTCCCTGCTTTTTATAAATTGCGCAAGATTGACCCTGAGACTCCACGTCCATTTAAAGTGAGTGGTAGTGACGGAATCTTGAAAGTATATATGGCCTTACCAATGATTATTATTATCATATCATTAATTTTTACAGCCATACCCTTGCAATATGATAAGGCATCATTAACAGAACAATTACCGATTACAATTGGCGCAATTATTTTTATTGTGATTGGTGAATTAATTATTAAATTTAAAAAAATAAAAAAATAGGAGAGAAAAAATGGCAAAACGTATTATTGGTACAACACCAAAAGAAGATGGTTTTCGGATGCCTGGTGAATTTGAAGCTCAAGATCAAATTTTTATGATCTGGCCCGAACGTCCAGATAACTGGCGTGATGGAGCAAAACCTGTTCAGATTGCCTTTATTAATGTTGCTAAAGCAATTAGTAGATTTACACCAGTAACAATGTTAGTTTCACAATCCCAATATCAAAATGCTCGATATCAATTACCCGCTGATGTGCGTGTGCTTGAAGTTTCTAACAACGACTCGTGGGTTCGTGACTGTGGGCCAAGTTTTGTAATTAATGATAAGGGCGAACTTCGAGCAAATGACTGGACTTTTAACGCTTGGGGTGGACTTGTTGATGGTCTATATTTTCCTTGGGATCAAGATGATCTAGTGGCACAAAAAGTTTGTGAATTAGAACGTGTTGACTCTTATCGGACAGATGATTTTGTTCTTGAAGGAGGTTCGTTCCATGTTGACGGTCAAGGAACAGTTTTGACTACTGAAATGTGCCTTTTATCTGAAGGACGTAATCCTCACATGAGCAAAGAGGACATTGAAAATAAACTTAAAGAACATTTGAATGCTGAAAAAATTCTTTGGCTTGGGGATGGAATTGACCCAGAAGAAACAAACGGTCACGTGGATGATGTTGCTTGCTTCGTAGCACCAGGGGAAGTTGCATGCATTTATACTGAGGATGAGAAGTCACCTTTTTATGAAGCAGCACAAGATGCCTATAAACGCTTGAGCCAAATGACAGATGCTAAAGGACGTCAACTCAAAGTTCATAAATTGACTTGTCCAGCTAAAAATGTAACGATTAAAAAACAATTTAGAATTGATACAGTTGAAGGAACAATGCCACGTGAAGACGGAGATATTTGTATTGCTTCATATATGAATTTCTTGATTACAAACAAAGGAGTTATCGTACCACAATACGGTGATGAAAATGATGCTCTAGCATTAAAACAAGTTCAAGAGATGTTTCCAGACCGCGAAATAGTTGGCGTGAACACTGTTGAAGTAGTTTATGGTGGAGGAAATATCCATTGTATTACTCAACAACAACCTAAAGCCAAATAAGGAGTAGAGAGGATTTAACAGAAAATGGCAAAACGTATTGTAGTTGCTCTAGGGGGGAATGCTATTTTAACTAGCGACCCTACAGCGCAAGCACAATCTATGGCACTTAATAAGACTGCCGCACAATTAATGCCTTTAATAAAAGACAATGATGTTGAAATGGTCGTCACTCATGGGAATGGCCCCCAAGTTGGTAATTTACTTTTGCAACAACTTGAAAGTAATTCAGTTAAAAATCCGGCAATGCCACTTGATACAGCTGTTGCTATGACTCAAGGGCAAATCGGTTATTGGATGACACAAGCTTTTACAGAAGCTCTTGCTAATAATGGAATGTCTGATGTTCCATTTGTTTCTGTAGTCACAAGAACAGTAGTTGATGCTAATGATGAGGCTTTTAAAAATCCGACAAAACCTATTGGACCTTTTTATAGCCAAGAAGAGGCTAAAAATATTCAGACTCAATATCCTGATTGGAAATTGATTGAGGATTCTGGACGAGGTTACCGAAGAGTAGTTCCTTCACCTTTACCTCTCAAAATTGTTGAGGCTAACGCAATTAAACCATTGTTAGAATCATCAGCTTTGGTTACAGTATCTGGTGGCGGAGGAATTCCAGTTATTGAAAAAAATAAGGGGTATCAAGGAGTCGAAGCGGTAATTGATAAAGATTTTTCGGCAGCAAAATTAGCAGAACTTGTTGATGCTGATGAACTAGTTATTTTTACCTCTGTCGGTGATGTCTTTTTAAATTTTGGGAAACCTAATCAAAAAGCTCTAGGAGTTGTACCAGTTAGCGAAATGCGTCAATATCTAGAGGAAGGTTATTTTGCGGCAGGTTCTATGAAACCAAAAGTGGCAGCAGCTGTCGCTTTTGTCGAAAATACTGGTAAGCAAGCCACGATTACTTCACTTGAAAATGTGGAAAACTTTGTTAAAAGTGGGGCAGGAACACGGATTGTACCCGATTTAGTTTAAAAAAAGTATTTTTCAAAATAATTTATTTAAAATTTGAAATAAAAAGAATTTAAGTAGGTTACCCATTTTAATTTGACAAAAAGTATAGCTAGTGCTATACTTTTTTTGTAGTAAATAAAAACTAATCATATTAGGTGAGGTTACTCTGAAGAACATAGGTTATCGCTCAAAACTGTCGAGAGACAATAATGGGTAAAGCAGGACTAGTCGAATCAAGGCTTTTCCAAGATAACTAGAAATATCATTTCTTACGTCTCAGAAAGCCAAAACTCAAATGTCGTGATTAAATAGACTAATAATCTATTGATTTTGAGAGCCTCCCTTTATATGAAAAGGAGGCTTTTTATGTCAAGAAGAAAATATCTTGATACAAAACAACCAAAAGTAAAATCTATTATGGGTGATTTTATTTTAATTGGTATTATTTGTTTGTTTGCATTTATTCTTATTGTGACACAAATAACTATTAACCAACCCCTTTCATCGTTACCGTCTCAAAGTTCAGTGGATGATGTCAAGAAAATGCACGATTTTTTATCTATTGGAAACCTTGCGTATTTTTCAATGCGAACAATGTTTCGCATGATTGTAGGAATGATGTGGTCAATTTTATTCTCTGTTATTTGTGGTGTATTGGCAATTAAGTTTAAAACTGCAAGAAGAATTATTTTGCCGATGGTCAATTTCTTAGAATCAGTTCCTTTATTAGGTTTCATGACATTCACTACTGCATTTTTACTTGGATTATATCCAGGTAATGTAATGGGAGCTGAAGCGCTTGCCATTTTTGCAGTATTTACTGGACAAGCATGGAACATCATGTTGTCACTTTACCAAATAATGGAAGTAGTTCCCAAAGATTTGAAAGAAGTAACATCACAATTTCGATATAGTGCTTGGGAAAAATTTTGGCGTCTTGAATTTGTATATTCAATTCCAGGCCTACTATGGAATCTTGTCATATCTCAGTCAGCAGCATGGTTTGCCATTATTGCAAGTGAACAGGTTACCGTCGCAATCCCTAAGTCTGAAACTTTAATTTTGCCAGGAATTGGCTCTTATATTCAAGTTGCATTAGATCGCGCAGACTTTAAAGCTTGTGGTTTCGCTGTTATTGCTTTAATTATTAATGTCGTCATACTAAATTTCTTAGTTTTTCAACCTTTGGTTAAAGCTACTTATTATTATCGTTATGATGAAGGAACAACTCAAGGTAATCCTCCAAAATCAATTGTATACAATTTAGTAAAAGCATCTAATTTTGGAAAAATATTAATGAAATGGATTCAAAAAATAAAAGATTTCTGGATTTTTAAGTTACCTAGAGTTTGGTATATTCTTAGGATAAATCTTATTTTTAAATATCTAGGAAAAGTTAAGAAATATATTTCAATCATTTGGTATATCCTTTTAGGGTATGCGGTTGTTATCTCTGCTATTAAACTTTATAGATTCTTACCTCATGAAGATTTTTCAATAATCCCTCACTTAATGCTTTTAACTACATTGAGGGTAGTATTAGCAATGCTTATAGCAGCAGCGATTTTTACACCTCTTGGGGTTTGGGTTGCAAGTAACAAAAGACGTTTAAGCTTTATCCAACCAATTGGACAAGTTGTTGGATCGATTCCTTCAAACGTATATACTCCATTCATAGTAATTTTTATTAGTTTAGGGTATAAGCAACTTGAGTGGTGGATTTTGCCGCTAATCATGGTTGGTTGTCAATGGTATTACTTTTTCAATGTTATTGCTGGGTATTTAGCAATACCAGATGATATAAAAGAAGTCACAAAAATTTTTCCATTATCCAAGTTTAAGTGGTGGACTCGCTATCTCATTCCATCAATGTTTCCGTACTTGATAACAGCTATCATAAATGCTGCGGGAGCAGCATGGAATGCAGATATAGCAGCGGAAAGCCTACAGTGGGGTAAAGAAACAATAAATGTTACTGGCTTAGGGCAATATATTGCTGTGAATGATGGAATTAAAGATAAATCAGCACTTGGTACTTTGGCGATGTGTGCTGTAGTAGGATTGTGTATTATATTCGTTTGGCAACCACTTTACAAATATGCTAGAGAAAAATTCCATTATTAAAAAGGGAGGAAATAAGAATGGAAAAGAAAAATTTAATAAAAGTAACTTCACTCTGCAAAGATTATGGAGTAGAAAGATCAAAGAAATATATACAAGTTCTGAAAGACATAAACTTTACCGTAAAGGAAGGAGAATTTGTAAGTCTTATTGGACAATCAGGAGCAGGGAAATCGACATTATTGAGAAGTTTAGCTGGTCTTGTTCATCCAAGTCATGGAGAAATCATCTTTGAAGGAAAAAAGATTAAAGAACCGGATCCAAACATTAGTATGGTTTTTCAGAATTTTGCTCTATTCCCATGGTTAAATGTTTATAAAAATGTTTCATTTGGCATAGATAATAATTTGAAAATATCTAAAAATGAAATTAATGATAGAGTAAAAAAACTAATAAAAATGATTGGGCTAGAGGGCAATGAAAAATCATATCCAAGAGAAATTTCTGGCGGAATGAAACAAAGAGTAGGATTTGCTAGAGCTTTAGCCGCAGAACCTACATTATTATTACTTGATGAACCTTTTTCTGCTTTAGATGTTGTAACATCCAAACAGCTGTCAGATCAACTAATAAGTATGTGGTTAAGTCAACAAATTGTCACAAAATCAATTGTAATGATTACGCACGATATAGAACAAGCAGTGCAGATGTCTGATAGGATTATATTGTTAGATTCAAATCCAGGGAGGATTGCGAAAGTTTACAACATTGATATCCCAAGAAATCAAAGAACTATAAGTAGTATCTCAAGTATTGTTGAAGAAATTACTAATGAGATGGTAGTCATGACAGAACTTAAGGTTAATAAAAATTTTTAGTAGGTAAAAGAAAGGAAGAAAAATTAATATGATTCCACATAGGAGAAAAAGAAATAATAAAATAAAAAAAATGGTCGGATTTCTCATATCTCTAGTAATAATAATAGCAGTTGGAGTATTCGGGTATATCGCTATGGCCAATCATCGCTTAAATAATATATTAGACAAGGGTTATCATAAAGTTGATAATAACTATAAATCTGAGAAACATAAAGATACAGAGTCATTTTTGATCATGGGTTTAGATAATACTCAAGAGAGAAATTTGGGAACGACGCGAACGGATGCGATGATGATTATTACAATTAACAAAAAAACAAAAACGACAACTTTTTGTAGTATCCCTCGCGATAGTTTTGTTCAAATTGATTCAAAATCATACAAAGGTATGCAACGGATAGAAGCTGCCTATACTTATGGAGGACCTTCGGCTTCAGTTAACACGGTAGAAAAAACTTTTAATATTCCTATTGATCATTATTGTGTTTTTAATTTCAATTCATTTATTAAGCTTATTGATGCTATAGGTGGAATTGATATTGATGTTGAAAAGTCATTTGTGGGTACTGATGAAAGTGGTATTGAGTCTATAAAGTTTAATTCAGGTAAGCAACACTTAGATGGTGCCAAGGCTCTTTCATATGCTAGAGAACGACATGTAGATACAGATATTATGAGAGGTTTCAGGCAACAAAAGGTAATTTCAGCAGTTGAGGAAAAGTTAAAATCAATGACTTCTTTCACTAATTTATATTCTATTATTGATTCTTTAGATGATAATATTCAGACTGATATCACACCAAAAGATATTAAAGAGCTTATTTCTAACGCTTTAACTTTTAGTAATTACTCTAAACAACAATTAACTTTTGATTGGAGAACTTTCAGTAACCAAGGAAGAAGTATGGTAGAACTCTATAAAGATAGTATCAAATTTGTCAGTCATAAATTAAGAGTTTCTCTCGAATTAGATCATAAAAATGAGACTGATAACAATGGATATTCCTTCCATACAAATGGTGACTATCTTTATCAAAGTGACTATACAGTCCAGAATCCAGAAGCTGAAGCACAAGAAGATACTTCAACGAATGGAAATACATATATTGGGACAAGCGGTAATACAACTACTGGTCCTCTGCCTAATATTAAGACTTCAAATGGTTTTATTAAGTAATTAAGATAAATAGCCCCTATCATAGGAGCTATTTATCTTAATTACTTAATAAAATATTTACAATTAGAAGGGCAATCACAGAATGAATTAGTGATGTGATAGGATTACGAGGATAAAAATAATCCAATCATAGGTAATATGAATAAGTAAACCTGTATACAAGGAGTCGCTCCTTAAAGAGGCAAGGGTAAAGGGAATTCTCGCGGCTGCAATAATAAAAATAACTTGGGCAAAATTCCAGTCGTAAGTAGGTAAATGTAGAAATCCGAATATTAAAGTGGATATGATAACCGCAACAATTAAAGCTTTGCGTGTTCCACCTAATAAATTTGCGATAATTATAAGTAAAATTATTGTAATTAACTCTTCCCCTAAAAGCATAGGAATTGTCTTAAGAAGTCCAAAAATAGTCATTCCATCTGCTACTGGATTAGAATTTGGAGAACTTCCTAATAGTATTTTAGTAATTAGAATGCCAACTCCAGCAAAGATATAAGCACCTATAAGTCCAGCAAAATAAGTACTCACTATTTTTTGAGGTTTAGAAAAAGTGTAAGAAATTCCCTTTTTTCCAAAAAGAATGTAAAGGCTGATAAATCCAGCAATAGCTAAGGAAAAAGGAGCAATAACTGGCAGCCCAAAAGATAATGCTAAAAACCCAGCTAATAGTAAAATCAGTGATAGAGGAACTGCTGATTTGCTCATAGGTGCGGTAAAAAGTTTTTTCAAAAGAGAAACCTCCAAAATTTAGATAGATTGACAAGCCTAATAAAGCTATTTAAATAAGTATAACATGAATAAAAATTTTTTAAGGAATATAAACAATGGATAAAAATAGGTAGCTTAAAAGTGTATTTGAAAAAATTTGACAACAAAAAAAGCACCTACTCTATATCCTAAAGTAGATACTTTTACGGTGAGGGATGTTCATCCATTGACTTATTCTCCTATACTATTTTTTCTAAATTGTGTGTTGCTTCTTCAATTGTATTACCAATACCAAAAATTTGAGGTTTGTTAGCCAAAAAAGCTTGAAACACATTTTTTGAAGTATCAAGTTGAATACTATACTCAAAAAATTTATTTTTGTTAGTGTATGTCATCATAATACATTCTCCTTTCTTTTTTTAACGAAAGGGACTATAACAATCACAACGAAATTCCAAGTTCAGTTTAACACAAAAACAAAGTATTTGCAATATACGAGAAAATTAATAGGTAATAAAGTATTTGCCCTTAGATTGAAATTTAAAATCAGGTTTATGATATTTTGATAAAATATCTGTTAATCCAATCCTTTTAGAGATAAACAGGGCAATATTTTTCTGAAAAAGAACTAAAAAAAATAAAAAAGAAGGAATAATCCTTCTACTATATTAAATATTTTCTAAGTGTCCTTTTTTATCTTTAGCTATTAAATAGTAGGTGCACGCTGCAATGGCCCAGGCCCAAACAATATGTCCAAAGAACTCAGAAAAGTGTTCGTCGAAAGGTTGGTTCCAAGGAGCAGGAACTGTTCCCATAGCTGGCATTAAGATAATATGCCAGATAATCCATATTACAATACCATAAGCAGCACCTTGCCATAAAGTGATAGCTTTCCAGTATTGCGCTATAAAAATAAATAATGCAGCAAAGAAAATTGAAAAACTAAAGTGAAGAATCAAAGAGAACCAAAATACTTTTTGATCTTGAGAATATAAAATGTATGAGTGGGTGAGAGAAGATGGCACACCAAACTGTTCCATCATATGTTGTGGAGGGTTGGTTAAATTACGAGCAATAGTTCGTGGCGGAAGAATTGCTTCCCAACCAATTTTAACCATTCCAGAAATCATACCTGAAATAAATCCGAACCAAATGCTTTTGAGAATAATTTCTTTTAGAGAAGCAATTGGTTTTCTTAATGAGAACATATTAATACTCCTTTCTTATGTCCTCTATTCTAACAAAAAGTTAAATGTAATTCAAAAATACCAGAGGATTCAGTGTTTTTGATGCTATCTTCCAAAATTGTAAACAAAGGAAGTAAAAAAATTGCTACTAGATATTTAAAAATCCCCACAGAAATTTCTGTGAGGAAATAATTATATATCGTACTTTCCTGTATGCAAAGTCCTGATTGATTCGCCTCCGGGTAAAGGAGGTAAGCCAAGAGAATCTTCACGGCTAAAGGCTTCAAGTAATCCAGGAGTTAAGTGAGAATACTCAACTGTTTCCGGACTAATCTTATGAAGAATTGTGTCCCCTTTTCCTTCAGTAACTTTTTTAGCAAAGTTAGGGTCAATCAAAGTTCCACGAGCAACAGCAATTAAATCAGCATAGTTTTCAATCGCATCAGTCGCTGTATCCTCCCCAAAAATACCACCGACAATAAGAAGTTTTGTTTTATCATCTAAGATTTCTCTAAAAAGTTCAGCATAAGATTTTTCGCTATTTTCAGGTTTAGAATTGTATCCTGCCCATAATGAAAGATGGATATAATCAAGTTCATATTTAATTACTTCAGAGATAAGTGAGAGAGCTTCTTTATAATCATAGCCAACATTTTTTCCATGAAGTTCTTCAGGAGAAATACGGTAACCAATGATAAAGTCTTTAGGAGCATATTCATCAACGATTGCTTTTACTTCTTTAACAACAGCTAGCGGAAAGGCCATTCGATTTTCCAGTGAACCACCCCATTTATCTGTGCGAAGATTAGAAAGTTTTGAGAAAAATTGTTGAATTAAATAATGATTGGCACCATGAATTTCAACACCGTCAAAGCCGGCATCAATTGCCCGTTTTGTGGCTTTACCAAAATCAAGAATAATATCATCAATCTCTGTTAGTGTGAGTTCACGAACAGGGTAATCTAAGAAAGAAAAATCGATAGCAGAAGGAGCCACCACATCTAATCCATTAACATGACGTCCTACAGCGGCTCGCCCAGCATGATGAATTTGAAGAATAGCTTTATTTCCATCTTTTTTTAGAGCCTGTGCAGTTTTTCGTAGTCCTTCAAGATGAGCGTCAGAATAAGCTCCTAATTGTTCAGGATATCCTGGCACATATGCTGGTCCACCATTTTCACTTACATAATGGAATTCTGTAATTAACATACCTGCCGCTTGTGAACGGGCAGAGTAATATTGAATAGTATCATCAGAAGCGAAACCACCTTTTAAACCAGAATGAGTTTGCATTGGAGACATTACAATACGGTTGTTTAAAGTTGCCCCATGACGTAAGGTAACATGATCAGTTAATTGATTTGGCATATTTTTATCCTGTTATTATTATATTTGGAAAGTAGATTATTAAAACTATAATTCGAGAAATATCGATATGAAAAAGTAAAAAGAAAGTTAATTATAACTCTTCTAATATGAAATTTTTAAAATCGGAAATCATCTCCTCATTTCGACGATAATAGGTCCATTTACCAATGCGAGTAGCAATTAATAAATTGTCTTTTTCTAACATAGATAAATAATGAGAAGTAGTAGACTGAGTTAAGTTCAGTAATTTTTGGATTTCACCTACACAAACACCCGTTTCAACTTCATCTACTTTAGTTTCGTTGTAGAAATGTTTTTTTGGTTCTTTGAGTAAAGTAAGAATCTTCAATCGATATTCATTTGATAGGGTTTTAAAAGTTTCCACATTTTCCATAAATCTATTATATCGAAAAAATACGATGTGTCAATTTAAAAGATTATTTTAAACAAAATAAAAAAAGAAGTTACTAATAACTTCTCTTTTTTATTATTTATATTTTCTAGATTTCAATAGATAAAGGATAGTGCTAACAAGAATTAGAAGACTTCCTGAAAGTAAAGTGAAGCCAAAAAATTTATCGCCAGTTTCGGGTAAAGATTCTTTTGGTAGGGTTTTTACTGATAAAGTTTTAGGTGGAATTACAGAAGTTTTGATTATTGTAGGAGTTGAAATCTTTGTATAAACGTAGGTTACAGTTTGGGATTCAATTGTAAATTGTCCCTCCGCAATTCCTTGAATTTCCTTGAAATTATATCCTAAAATTTTCTTTTGTTCGCTAGTGTATAAAGACCCTACATTTCCAGATTTTGTAATTTCGTCAGAAATGGAATTTCCATTTGTATCAACATACTTAATAGTCACTGTTCCAGTTTTTATTTCGATTGGATTTTTAGTATAGATATAGGTAACGGTTTGAGGAGTAGTTGAAAATAGTCCACTTTTATTTCCTTGAACTTCTTTAAAAGTGTAGCCCGAAATAATTTTTTGTTCAGTAGTGTATTCTTGGTCGACATTACCTGAAAGTGGGATAGAATCTGAAATAGAATTTCCTTGCGTATCAATATATTTAACGGTTACAGTAGCAGCAGCTACTGGATTTTTCCTATAAACATAGGTCAAGTTAGTTAATTGTGCTTTTTTAAAACTATCTTCTTCGGGAACAGATACTAAAGTATATCCCGTGAAATCTCTTACTTCTGAGGGAATAGTATCCCCTGATTCACCAATAAGAGTTGGCGAAGTTAATAATTCTGTACCATCTTCCGTTTTATAATGAATGATAGCACCAGGGCTATCAGAATAATATGCCCAAGCGAAGTTGGCATTTGCTGGTAAAGTGTCTAAAGGTTGCAGAGCATAATTATTTCCTTGAACCTCATTGATTGGACTAATCACTTTTTCTGTGACCACCTGAACAACATAGTAGTTAAAATAGTAAGTTTGCCCATCAATAGTTATCGTGCTACTGGGAATTGGTAATTTGACAGGATTTTGAAGTCCGGGCCCAACCAAAGTATTTGGACCAGTGAGAGAACCTGCATTAGTGATTGAGTTTCCAGAATCATGTGTAAAATAGGCATTTGTAGAAGTTGTCAACCCAAAATAGTTGAGCTTTCCTTCTGAATTTTGAGAAACATCCATTGGAATGGAAACTGAATAATCATTTCTAACATTATTTATTTTGATTATTCTGCCCATAACATTGGCTTTATCTGAGGATTTAGGATAATAGGCACTTACCGGATAATTGTAATTAAAAAGATTATAATCGATAGCTGCGCTGACCTTTTGTACATTTAAAAATAGAAAAGCAAGGGTGATTAGTAGTGACGAGATAAGGGTTTTCTTATTCATATGGGCTAACTCCTTCTTGTTATTATTATCTTTAGAGTAGCTTATTGATGACGGTCAGTCAACTAAAACGTTTCTTAAAATGGAAATATTGATTATTTTGCGAAATTTTAATAATTTTAAAAAATATTTAGTCGCTGTAAAACTAGTAGAGTGCATAAAATAAAAGAAGAATCTTATTTAGATTCTTCTTTTATTTTATGTTAAGTAATGATATATGAGAAAAATTCATTTAAGTTTCAAATAAACTAAAGAACCATCTGTAGAAATCTTATCTCCCCCACCATTTCTACTTCGATAAGGATTTGTGAAATGAGTATATAGCTTCCTTTCTTCAACTAGTCCATGCTCGATGAGTTCATTTGCGATAAGATTTCTTTCTTCATCTATATTCTCATTAATACGATGAGTAATTTGTCCTGTAAATAAAGAAAATCTAATACCAATATCTAATGAAGCGGCACAGACCCAATCAGACTTTACTCCCCCAGGGAGGTAATAATCTTGTGGAGTTTCCCATAATCTGATATGATGCCTTTGTTTAGGACTGCCAGCAATTTCTTTTTCAAAGGCGAGGTCTTGTTTTTTAGAAAATAAAAAGAGAGAGCTAACGGGTGCAGTGGGATAGCTTTGATGTAATAAGCTTGATTTTATAATTTTGAGAGAGGACCTTAAAGTAATTTTATCTGATTTTGTCCAACCCATTCTTAAAAAAGCAGCTTCTATATCTTCTTTTGAACCGTCAATTAATAAATTTACCGAATCACCTAATACACCATCAGAAGTTCTGGACCTTCCAATAAAGTATTCCGGTAGATAAATTTTTGTGATGATTTTTGTGATATTGGGGATAATCAGATAGGACAAAATTAGCCAGGTGACAATATATAAAAAAATGTGAATCTTACGAGTTAATAACTCTCTGAAAAATAAATCATAAATGGTATATCCAAAGACAACTGCTACTAAAACACGAAAAGTACGAGCGGTGAAATTTATAATTTTAGTTTTTTGATCCATTGATATCATCTTTCTTATTTAGAGGTTAATGAATATTTTTTGATAAAGTATTATAGATTTTTTTGACACAAAATCTATTTATATATCTATTCTAATTTAAAAATGACTAAAATACTAGAGAGAGTATTGACTAAAGATTTAGAAATAAATAAAATAGATTCGGAAGAAATTGACTATATTATCAGAAAATTATAAAATAAGCTATCTGAAAGGTTAAAGGAGTGAACAAATGGTCAAAAAAGCGAGTGAAGCAGAAATCTTAGAAGAACTTTATGATTTAATTCTTAGTAAAACATTGAATAGCAAAGAACGTGAAGTTTTAGTGAAGAGTAAGAATAATTTAGAAAAGGGAAATTATACTCCGAAGGTAATCAACGATCTCCAACATTCTCTAGCGCCTCTTGCTAGAAAACAGGAATTATCTAGTGAAGTTGTGAGGTTTTATCTTCAGTTGTCGCAACAATTTATTGAAAGAGGTCAACGTGGAAGTTGGCTTTCGCTTTAATGATAATAAATCTTTCCTTTAGAATGAGCAAACAATTCAATACACTTTATAATAAATTTTTTATAAAATAAGAGTAGTTTTTTTATATATTATAAGGAGATTTTAAAATGGTAAAAAATATATCGTTGGATTGGTTTTTGGGAATTTTATTGCCTTGCTTATGGATTGGTATTGTTTCTGGACTAATTTCTGGAATGGTAAAAATTGGTTGGGAAGCCATTCTTCCTCCTCGTACAAAAGAGCGAGATGAAACAAACCCTCCTCAAAAACTTATGCAACAAATTGGCTTTCCCCAAAAAATTACTCATGCTTACTTTTTGTATTCTAAAGACCAAAAAGTGTATTGGTTTGCCTTGATTCTTCATTTCAGTTTTTCAATTGTTTTTTCATTTATTTTTGTTGTCTTATCACAAATATGGAGTGGTATAAGCTTAGGCGAGGGGGCTCTTTACGGTATTATTATCTGGTTTTTATGGCATATTCTGTTAATGCCTATTACTAGAACGGTACCACAACCTTGGAAACAACCTTTTTCAGAACACTTTTCAGAATTTTTTGGACACATCGTCTGGGCTTGGTCAATAGCTGCTGTGAGTTTTTATATGATTGCTACTCACTATTCAGATGTTCTTTCACTTTTCTAAAATAAAAAGAGCCATTCTTAAGAGGGCTTTTTTTATTTCAGATTTGATGAGAATTTATTCACTTTAAAGAGATTTTCTTCAATAACAAATTCCCACTTTTGTACGTCTTTTTGATATGTTTGTCTATCAGGCAGGGGATCTTTTAGCATTTCATTATATCTGGACATTGACCTTGAGGTGACAAGGTACATAAGGCTATCATTTTCATCAAAAGATAGAGAATATTTCGCTTTAAGGGAAATTTCCACAGTAATTTTATTCTTGAATTGGTGTAGGTTGTTTATTCCTTCAATCTGAATATCAAAAATGGATTCTTTTTTTCCATACATATCATTGTGAATAATATGTTTGTCCTGTTTTTTTAGTAAATTTTTACTGTAAAATTGACTGTTTTGATATAGTTTTGACTGATTCCATGAGCTAAGAACAGCTAAAACAAGAGCTTCAATCTCATCAGCCTTAATTACGTCTTCTGAGATATTTTTAGCGGTAATATATTTTTTTTTAGTTAATTTTTCAATTAACAATAAGGCAAGTGGTGATAAAACTAGAATAGGGATTAGAAGTAGTTTCAGGGAAAATAGATTCATATTAATTTGTGGTTTCTACGGGGCTTAAATAAGCTTTAAATTCGTGATCTGTTGAGCTGTCTCTTGTTGTGATAGTGCACTCATCAAAATGAGTGATATTTGATGAAACTGTAGCTCTATAGGCAGAAGAAGTTTTACAACTGCTTAAAATTCCAATAGAAAAAATAGCAAAGATGATAATAAAAAATTTTTTCATAAATTTATATACTCCAATTTTGGTGACATTACGGCTTAATTATAGCATATAAAATTTTTATTTATGAATATAATTAGAATATAAAGAAGAGATAAAAAAGGGCGCCGATAATTATTATTATCAGTGCCCTTTTTATCTTGTTAATGAAATATTTACTTTTTTATCCTTTATCTGCACCAGCTGTGATTCCATTGACATAGAATTTTTGCATGATGACAAATAGGATTGTGATTGGGATGGCGATGATAACACAGCCTGCGATAAATTGTGTGAAGAAGGCTGTGGCAGCTCCTTTTTGCGAGTGAACCATGCTATATAAACCATAGGCAATTGTAAAGGTTTCTGGATGGGCTTGATTGTTTCCTAAAATGATTCCAGAAAAGATGAAGTCTGTCCATGGGGCTATGAATGCCATTAAAGCAGTATAAACAATGATTGGGCGAGAGAGAGGCAAGGTGATATGCGTGAAAACTTGCCATTTGTTTGCTCCATCAATTGTTGCAGCTTCATCAATTGAACGTGGGATGGTGTCAAAGAAGCCTTTAGCGATGTAGAAACCTAATCCAGCTCCACCAACATATACCAATATCAAACCACCGAGGTTTAACATGTTCATTGCTTTTAAAATATAATAAAGAGCAATCATTGACATGAATCCAGGGAACATTCCGAGAACAAGGGCGATTTGCAAGAATGGTTTACGGAAAGCAAAACGTAAACGGGAAAGTGTATACGACATGATAATCGTAATAAATGTAGAAAGTGTAGCAGAGATAACGGCTACGATAAAAGTGTTAATAATCCATGAAACGAAGGGGAAACTACCACTTTTATTTTGGAAAAGTTGGATATAATTCTCAAAGGTAAATGTTTTTGGGATGATTGTTGAGACAAACCCTGTATTGTTTTGAGTCAGACTGGCTAAGACAATCCAAATAATAGGGAAAATCCAAACAATTGCTAAGAGAGCGAGTAGAATATATCTCAAACTTAATGAGATACGGCGTTGCGTTTTATAAGATTTCATTTCAATTAGCCCTCCTTAAATGCATTTGTACGACGGTATGCTACTAATGAAATTGATGCATTAACAATGAAAATTAAGATACCGAGAACAGCGGCTGCGTTATAACGCTGAGTTTGACCGAATACGAGGTTATAGAGCCAAGTAACAAGAAGATCGGTTGAACCTGCTCCTTGGTAGTTTGGATTCATTGGCCAACCTTGTGTTAATAGATAAATAACATTGAAGTTGTTGATGTTTCCAATAAATTGTTGAATCAATGCAGGAGTCATAACAAAGAGAATTTGAGGGAAAGTGATTGAGCGGAAAATATTTAGACTATTTGCTCCGTCAATTCTTGCCGCTTCGATTTGATCTTGTGGCAAATTTTGGATAATTGCAGTAGATACGAGCATTGAAACAGGAATACCAATCCACATATTAACAAAAATAACTGTAATACGTGCGACCATTGGATCAGAAGCTGCACCAATAAAGTTTATTGGATTAGAAATCAGATGAAGATTCATCAAAATTCCGTTAAAGGCTCCTTGTTGGTCCAAAAATTGTGCCATCATCAATAAGGTTACGAATTGGGGTACTGCAAAGACAATAACAAAAATTGTTCTCCAGAAACCTTTAAATTTAATTCCAGTTGACTCAATAAGTAAGGCGAGTAAAACACCACCGAGAAATGTGGTTGCTGTTGCAACAATTGCCCAAACTAATGTCCAGCCTAGGACTGGGAAGAAGGTCCCTGCTAAGTCCCCTGTCAAGACATTGCCAAAGGCTTGAAAGCCAGTCCATGAGAAAGCAGTAGCATGAAGGCGGTCATAGTTTGTGAACGCCATTGAAATCATATCTACAGTAGGTAATACGGTAAAAGCTAATACACCAATCAATGGAACAGCCATCAAAGTTGCATAAAGTTTTTCGTCAAGTAAAGAAGCGAGTTCTTCTTTATTTGTTGGGATATGTTTACCTTCTCGTTTTAAATAATAAAGATGCTTATTTGAGCGGTAGTTGAACCAATAAAGCAAGATAAATAGGACAACGACAAGACAAGCAATGAGCCCCCAAAGTAAAATTAAAACGGAGTGATCGGGCTGAATAATAACTGGGAAACCATTGGCGTCAGTTGTTTCTTTAAGTGTTTTATTAGGGCCTAAGCTACTCAAAAGAGAAAAAGCGCTAAGTCCAGAGAAAAGAAGCCAACCAATAAATGCGATTTCAAGAATTAAGAAAGTAAATCCCTTTACCCATTGTTTATTTTTAATTTGGTTCAAGCCCATCACAAAGAAAGTTAATTTTGTAGCAGTATCACCTTTTTGGAAAACTTCACCAATTTTGATAGATTTTTCTTCAGGAGAAACATTACTTTCGGTTTGTTTTCTTTTTTTCTTTTTAGTCATAATATTTCCTTTTAAAAATTAAGAGGTCAGGCTGAAGGAGCCCAACCTCTTATTCACATATAACCATTAAATTAGCTCTTATTTTGAGATAGAATCTTGGAATTTTTGTAATTGAGCTTGATAGTCAGTTGCTTTAATTGATCCAGTATAAGCACCATTGATAAGTGGAGCAGCGTTGTTCCAGAAAGTTGCCATTTGTGGAAGTTTAGGCATTACAACAGAATTTCCTTCTTTTGCCATTGTAATTACAGCTTTAGTGGCATCTGAATTTTTAACAGCGTCATCTTTTTGTGCATCAAGATTAGTTGGAACATCTCCTTGAGAATTGAAGAGTTTCAATTGAGCTGCTTTAGTTGTCAAATATTGAGCAACAGTTTGAGATGCTGCTTGGTCTTTAGTTGCTGAATTTACTGCGAATCCTTTGATTCCTTGGAATGCTTCTAATTGTTTTTGTTCTCCATTTAAAGTAATTGTAGGGTAAGGAGCAACTGCAAAATTATCACCTAAAATCTTTTTGATATTTGCAGTATCCCAAGGTCCATCAATAATAGCGTCAGCTTTTCCAGATTGGAGTTGGTTTAAAGCATTTGATGTTTGCATAACATTTTTGTTTGCTTTTTGTTCAGCAAACCATTTCATGGCAGTAATGCCTTTATCAGAAGCTACGTCAGTACCAGTTACATCTTCGCCAGAAGCACCAAATAATTGTGTACCAGCTGAGAAGAAGACAGGATAGAAGTTATAAGCATTAGTAAAGTCAGTAGCAAATACAGCTTTTGATGTCATTGTATCCCAAGATTTAACGTCATCTGCTGATAATTTTGATTTGTTATAAAAAAGAACTTGAGCTTCAGTGGATTTAGGAAAAGCATAAACTTTATCTTTATATGTCACACCTGCAACTGTAATTTTTGAGTTATCATTTTTGATTTCGTCAGCAAATTTAGTTGCAACTGGACTGATAAATCCTTTATCTGCCATATCACCAAGTTGGTCATTAGGAACGGCAAAGACATCAGCATATTTTGATGGGTCTTTTGCGATATCTGTTTTAGCATTTGCTGAACCAGATGCATTGGCAATAATTTGAACTTTAAGGTCTGGGTATTTTGAAGCCAATCCTTTAGCAACGTCTGTATATGTTGCTTTTTGTTGTGTGTCTACATAAACACGAACTGTTCCTTTAATGCTGTCTGAGCTAGAAGATGATGATTTGTTAGAACTTGCTGATGAACCGCAAGCTGCGAGGGTTGCGAGGGCGAGTACAGATGCTCCACCAAGAGCAACTTTTTTCCATGATTTCATTTTGTGTTTCCTCCTAATGAAAACGGTTTATTTTATACACTCCTCATTTTACGCAACCGTTTGCTTTTTGTCAAGAAAAAAAATATTACATTTTGATTACTTAGAAATTGGTTTATACCGACTTTTCAGCGTATTCTTTAGAATGAAAAATAAATGTTTTAAAAAATAATATACGAAAATTGTCGCAAACGGTTGCGTCGATGAAAGCGTTATGATAAAATATGATTAATGTGAGATTTATCTTCTCCAGATGTGGTGGAAATGACACTATAGAAAAGCGACGGAAAAGGTGCTTTTCGCTGTCCTTGAGATTAATTGAAAATAGTTTAAGACAGTACAGCCATCAAAAAAATTTGGAGGTTCTATTATGAACAAAGCTGCAATTTATCATCGTCCTGAGTCGGAATTTGCTTATCTTTATGCAAAGAATCTGATGCATGTTCGTCTGCAAACACAAAAATCTGATGTGGAAAAAGTCGAATTATTTTATGGCGATCCTTATTCGTGGGAAGGGCTTGATAACCCTGAAACACAGTATTGGGCTAGTCAAAAAGTAGAGATGAAAAAGTATCTTTCTACTAATATTAGCGATTATTTTGAGGCCGAAATTACTGTTGCAACGAAACGAGTAGATTACTTATTTGTCATTACAGGTTTGGATGGAGAAAAAGTAGTTTACACAGACCAAGGAATGTTTGATTATGATGAGAGCTTGGTGACTAAAAAATATGGGGCTTTCCGTTTGCCTTATTTCCATGAAAGTGATCGTTTTAAAGCACCTGAATGGGTCAAAGAAACGGTTTGGTATCAAATTTTCCCTGAACGTTTTGCCAATGGGGATAAGAGCAATGACCCTGAGGGAACAAAAGCTTGGAATCCACAAGATGTTCCCGACCGTCAAGATTTTTATGGGGGAGATTTGCAAGGGGTGATTGATCATTTGGAACATTTGACTGAACTCGGTGTGAATGGCATATACTTTACCCCTATTTTTCAAGCTTTTTCTAATCATAAATATGATACAGAAGATTATATGGAAATTGATAAGCAATTTGGGGATAAGGAATTGTTTAAAACTTTGGTGAAAGAAGCACATGCGCGTGGTATTAAAGTCATGTTAGATGCGGTCTTTAATCACATCGGAGATACGTCTGCTCAATGGCAAGATGTATTGAAAAATCAAGAAAAATCAAAATTTGCGGATTGGTTCCATGTTAATAGTTGGCCAGCAACTTATACTCCGACTGATGATTTTGAAAACGCTGAAAATGCAACTTATGATACTTTTGCCTTTACTCCACACATGCCAAAACTGAATACGGCTAACCCAGAGGTTGAAGCTTATCTTTTGAAAGTAGCTGATTATTGGATTTCTGAGTTTGATATTGATGCTTGGCGTTTGGATGTAGCGGATGAAGTGGATCATACTTTCTGGAAAAAATTCCGCACAACTTGTGACACGGCAAAAGATGATTTTTATATTTTAGGTGAGGTTTGGCATTCTGCACAACCTTGGTTAGTTGGCGATGAGTTTTCTGCCGTTATGAACTATGCTTATACCGATGCGATTAAAGATGGTTTGATTACAAAGAAGATTTCTTTGGAACAAATGGTTTCTAATATTAATACGCAACTGACATTATACCGTAAGCAAGTGAATCAAATGATGTTTAATGTTTTAGATTCTCATGATACACCCAGAATTTTGACTGTTGCAAAAAATAATAAAAATTTGATGAAATTGGTTGAAACGTTCACCTTCATGCAACCAGGTGTGCCTTGTATTTATTATGGAGATGAGTATGCGGTGACAGGTGGAATGGACCCTGAGTGTCGTAAGGTGATGCCTTGGGAAGAAAAAGATCAAGATTTAGAGATGTTTGACTTCTTTAAAAATTTGATTGCTCTACGCAAACAATATCAAGGAATTTTAAGTGATTCAGAAGTAGAATGGAAAATCGTAGATTCAGAAAATGGCATTGTGAAATTTGAACGTGGATCTCTGAAAGCTATTTTCAATATTGGCGAAAAACCGGCTTATTTTTCAGCTGATGAAGTGGTTTTCTCTAATTTGGTTGACCAAAATAATATTTTACAATATGGTTTTGTAATCTATAAATAGAAAACGGATTCTGTCAGTTCACTGCGATCGAGGGAATCATTGAATCGGTAAATAAAGAAACTATCGGCTTTGCTGATAGTTTTGTCAGTAAAAATTGCTGACAGAATCTTTGGTTTAGTGAGTATTTTACTGACGGGATTAACTTATAAAGCAGTCAGTAAAATTTTAATTGAGTTCATTCTCCTATATCCTAGGAAAATAGGAGAATGAACTCACATCTTAATGGAGTAGTTAATATGAAAGAAAATTGGTGGCAAAAAACAGTCGTTTATCAGATTTATCCGCGTTCTTTTATGGATGCTAATGGTGATGGTGTTGGTGATTTGCAAGGAATTATCTCTAAATTAGATTATCTTGAAAAACTTGGGATTGGTGCAATTTGGTTGAGTCCAGTTTATCAATCGCCAATGGATGATAATGGTTATGATATTTCTGATTATCAAGCAATTGCTGATGTTTTTGGAACGATGGCGGATATGGATGAATTGCTCTTGGAAGCTAAAAAGCGAAACATTCAAATTGTTATGGATTTGGTAGTTAATCATACTTCTGATGAACATAAGTGGTTTGTGGAAGCTAGAAAATCAAAAGATAATGCTTATCGTGATTATTATATTTGGGCTGATGAACCCAATGGTTTGCAATCTACCTTTTCTGGTTCTGCTTGGGAATTTGATGAGGAATCGGGCCAATATTTCCTTCATCTTTTTAGCAAGCGTCAGCCAGACTTAAACTGGGAAAATCCTCAGGTTCATCAAAAAGTTTATGACATGATGAATTTCTGGATTGATAAGGGAATCGGCGGTTTTCGCATGGATGTGATTGATTTGATTGGGAAAGAAATTGACCAAGAAATCACAGGAAATGGGCCTAAATTACATGAGTATTTGCATGAAATGAATCAGGCAACTTTTGGTCAGAAAAATTTGTTGACTGTGGGTGAAACTTGGGGAGCAACACCAGAGATTGCGGAACTTTATTCTGACCCTAAACGTCAAGAGTTATCAATGGTTTTCCAATTTGAACACATCACAAATGCTTATCTTGATGAGGGTGAAAAATGGGATAAAAAGGAATTTTCAGTTTCAAAACTTAAAGAAATTTTAGCCAAATGGCAAGTTTTAGAAAAAGGTTGGAATTCACTTTTTTGGAATAATCATGATTTACCACGGATTGTTTCAAATTGGGGAAATGACGGGAAATATCGTTTGAAATCAGCTAAAGCTTTTGCGATTTTATTGCATTTGATGAAAGGAACACCTTATATTTATCAAGGTGAAGAACTTGGGATGACGAATTATCCTTTTGAATCAATTGAAGAAGTCAATGATATCGAGTCACGGAATATGTTTGCTGAACGCTTAGCTGCTGGTCATTCTGAAAATGAAATCATGGATTCAATTCGTCGTGTTGGTCGTGATAATGCAAGAACACCGATGCAATGGACGGCTGGAGAAAATGCAGGTTTTACTGATGGAAAACCTTGGCTCGCTGTCAATCCTAATCATGAAGAAATTAATGCTGACCAAGCCATGAGTGATCCTGATTCTGTTTTTTATACTTATCAAAAGTTGATTGAACTTCGTAAACAACATGATTGGGTCATTTATGGGGACTTCAAGTTGATTGATTCTGAGGCTGATGTTTTTGCATATTTGCGGACTTATAAGGGCAAGAAATATTTGGTCGTTGCCAATTTATCTGATGAAGAAAATCAATTTAAAACAGGATTTGTCTGTCGTGACTTATTGATTCACAATGAAAATTTCCTGCCTGAACTTTCTCAGATTAAATTAAAAGCTTGGGAAGCCTTTGCTTGCGAAGTGGAATAGTTAAAGCGCAAAAGGGTGAGGTGAAAATGAGCGAATTTAAAAGAATGGTTGCTGGCGAACTCTATAAAGCAAGTAAAGTTGAACCAGAATACAAACCTGATAATAATCGAGCATTAAATCAAGAAATTAACCAACTCAATCTACTTGATACAGAAAAAATTGTGGCACTTGAAAAAGAACTTTTTGGTCAAACTGGTGATGAGTTATTTGTAAATCCACCGCTTTACATCGACTATGGTAAAAATACAAGAATTGGTCAGCGCTTTTATGCCAATATGGACTGTATTTTTCTGGATGTTGCACCGATTACGATTGGCGATGATGTGATGTTTGGACCTCGCGTCAGTCTGATTACGGCTTCTCATCCAATTGATGCCGGAGTTCGACAGCGTGGACTAGAATATGGAAAAGCGATTACGATTGGTAATCGAGTTTGGCTTGGTGCAGGAGTAATTGTTAATCCGGGCGTTACGATTGGCGAAAATAAAATTGTGGGTTCGGGAACGGTAGTGACAAAAAATTTGCCAGCAAATGTGATTGCAGTAGGTAATCCAGCACGAATTCTCCGCGAAATTACTGATTCTGACCGACTTTACTGGGAAGAAAAAGAGAACGAATATTATGAAAAATAAGCTTTTACTTCTGTCAGTAACTTTACTGGCGACGTGTGCTTTAAGTGCTTGTCAAAAAGCAAATTCAAAAGATTCATCAGTAAAAAAAGTGGCTGTCAGCCAAAAGGTTGATAGAAGTTTGTATCGTAATTTTTATGAAATATTTACGAGTTCATTTGCCGATTCAAATCATGATGGCGAAGGTGATTTAAATGGGGTCACGCAACATTTAGACTACTTGAATACTGGAAAATCCAATTCTACAACGGATTTGAAAGTGCAAGGACTTTGGATGACACCGATTTTTGCTAGTCCTAGTTATCATGGCTATGATGTCACTAATTACGAAAAAATTAATCCTAAATTTGGGACAATGGCTGATTTTGAAAATCTGATTGCTCAAGCTAAAAAACGAGGAATTGCTGTGATTTTAGATATGCCATTTAACCACACGGCGACTGATAATGTTTGGTTTCAAAAAGCACTAGCTGGCGACAAAAAATATGTGGCTTATTATAATTGGTCAGATACAGCTAAAGAGGGTTATAGTTTAGCCAGCAACGGCAAATACTATGAGTCAGAGTTTGATAAATCAATGCCAGACCTCAATCTTGCCAATCCTGAGGTCAAAAAAGAAATTGCAAAAATTACGAAATTTTGGTTAGACAAAGGTGTTTCTGGTTTTCGTTTGGATGCTGTCGGTTTTTATTTCTCAAATGATGACAAAAAAACGACGGCCTTTACCAAATGGCTGACAGACACGGTCAAAAAGCAAAATCCAAAAGCCTATTTAGTGGGTGAAGTTTTTTCAACGGCTTCGGCAATTGATGATATTTATCCATCAGGTATTGATTCATTATTTGACTTTCCGAATGCTTTGCAATCGAGTTCAAGTCCAATTAATTCAGCTTTAGTCTTAGGTGAAGGCTCTTTATTTGGTCAACAAATTGAAGCATGGGACCAAGAAATTCATGCGGATAACCCGAAAGCCATTGACGCTCCTTTCTTGAGTAATCATGACACAGACCGATCTGCAACCCTTTTAAGTTCTTTATCCATGCAGAAAATGGCTGCTCAAACTTATCTTTTGATGCCGGGAAATCCATTTATTTACTACGGTGAGGAATTGGGGCTGACCGGTTCTGGCATTGACCAAAATAAACGTTTGCCAATGCCTTGGAATGCTGCCGGGACAGATTCTCCCAAAGCAGACATTTCTGTGCCAGGTGCGACAGAAATTGCCACAACTGACGGAGGCTCAGTAGCTCAACAAGAAGCCAATCCGAACTCACTGCTCAATTGGTACAAAAAAATTTTACGGGTCAAAGCAAAATATCCTGAAATTGCGACTGACAGATTGAAAAATATTTCTGTCAGTGAAGAGAGCTTGTCTGTCATTAATTATGGAAAGGATTTGACTATTATCAATAATTTTTCCGATACAGAAAATGTGACAATGAAACTCCCAAAAAGCGTTGTTGGGACAAAAATCACTGACCAACTTTCTGTCAGTAGTTCTCAAGCAAAATTAACTGATGGAAAATTGACAATTCCAGCTTATAGCACCGTTATTTTGAAAAAATAAATAAGTTCAGTTTAGGGACTTTAAAAATGAAAATGTAAAACTATGAAAAAAATAAAAACAAATGATTTTCACAAAATGGTAGGTTATCAGATTTATCCAAAATCTTTCAAAGATACCAATGGAGATGGCATTGGCGACATTAACGGCATCATTGAAAAAATTCCTTATCTACGTGAATTGGGGATTGATTTTATCTGGATAAATCCAATTTACAAGAGTCCACAAGTTGACGGGGGCTATGATATTTCTGATTATCAAGTCATTGATGAAATGTTTGGCTCACTTGAAGATTTTAAAAAATTACTAGATAAAGCGCATGAAAATGGCTTGAAAGTCATCATGGATTTGGTAGTCAATCATACATCAGACCAACATCCTTGGTTTTTAGAAAGTCAAAAATCAAAAGATAATCCTTACCGTGATTATTATTTGTGGGAAGACGCTAGCCCTAACCAAATGCCAAATGATTGGATTTCCTTTTTTGGTGGTTCAACTTGGGCTTATGATGAAAAAACAAAACAAGCTTATTTTCACGTTTTTGCCAAAGAGCAGCCTGATTTAAATTGGAAAAATCCCAAAGTCCGGCAAGAAATTTATGACATGATTCGCTGGTGGTTAGATTTGGGAATAGATGGCTTCAGATTAGATGCGATTTCACACATTCAAAAAATGCCATGGAACTATAAAATTAAATCTTGGAAAGGCGACGGCCCGTGGGTGCCTTTCATGAATGTTGCTGGGATTGAAACATATATGTCAGATTTGAAAGCTATTTTTGATGAATATGGTGCTTTGACTGTTGGTGAAGCTTCAGGGGTTCGCTCCAAGCAAGCGCCCGATTGGACCGATGAAGCTGGCTATATCAATATGATTTTTGAATTAGAGCATAATCTTAGAAAAGCAACTGACAACAGCCAAGGAGATATTTATGGCTATAAAAAAGTCATTATGCGTTGGCAAGAAGATTTGCTTGAACGGGGTTGGAATGCTTTGTATATTGAAAATCATGACCAACCAAGAAGTATTGATACTTTTGGCGATGGTTCAATAGAATCAGCAAAAGCGTTGGCTGTCAGTTATATGCTCTTAAGAGGAACGCCTTTCATATATCAAGGACAGGAATTTGGGATGACTAATTTTCCATTTACTGACGCAAAGCAATTGCGAGCTGACGAGATTAAAAAGAAATATGAAATGTTAATGACAGAATTGTCAGCAAATCAAGCACTAGCAGAAGTCACTCAAAATAGTCGTGAACACTCAAGAACACCAATGCAGTGGGACAATTCTAAAAATGCAGGATTTACAAGTGGACAAGCTTGGATGGAAATTAATCCAAATTTTTCTGTCATTAATAGTCAAACTAATTAAGAACTCATTGAACTTTATAAAAAATTGATTGAATTACGGCATCAAGAACCAGCGATTTCAGAGGGTTCAATTAAATTTCATTTTAAAAGACATCCTCAAGTTTTAGTTTATGAACGAGCTGAATTTTTAATTATTGTCAATTTGGCTGACAAAAAAGCTCATTTAGATTTTACAAAAATTGACAGTTTTACTGACAGCTCTGCTGGAAGTTCTGTCAGTAATTATCAACAAGTCTTGGGCAGTTCAAATCAAAAATTTCAAGAAAAAATGGTTCTGTCAGCCTGGGAATATCGGGTTTATAAAAAATAGAAGGTGAGAACAAGATAACACTATGAAACAAATCAAAAGAATTATGGGCATTGACCCTTGGAAAATCACATCAAATCAGATTGAAAAAGAAGACCGTCGTTTGCAAGAATCGCTTACTTCCATTGGAAATGGCTACATGGGAATGCGCGGAAATTTTAGTGAAACTTATAGTGGCGACAGTCACCAAGGAACTTACATTGCAGGGGTTTGGTTTCCAGATAAAACACGTGTAGGTTGGTGGAAAAATGGTTATCCTGAATATTTTGGTAAAGCAATCAATGCCCTCAATTTTGCTTCTGTCAGAGTTTTTATTGATGACAAAGAAGTTGATTTAGCCGCAAGTCACGTGACTGATTTTAATCTGTCGCTTGATATGGAAAAAGGGGTACTCACCTATACTTATGTAGCTTATGGAGTACGTGTGACTGCCGAAAGATTTTTCTCAATTGCTCAACAAGAACTTGCGGTTTTTGCTTTCATGTTTGAAAGCTTAGATGGTGAAATTCATCAAATCCGTACAGCCTCAATCATTGATGCAAATGTTCGTAATGAAGATTCCAACTACGACGAAAAATTTTGGACAGTAAAAAACCTTGATAATACAGCTACAGGTTCATTTATTGTCACCGAAACAATTCCTAATCCATTTGGAGTTGAACAATTTACGGTAGCAGCTAAACAAAGCTTTGCAGGCGATTTTACTCGAGTTAAGCAAGAAACAAGAGAAAGTTCTGTTTTAGATGTTTACGAAGCAAAATTAATAGAAAATGCACCACTCACCTTTATCAAAAATGTTTTAGTTGTCACAAGTCGTGATATTGAACCCTCGAATTTAACAAAAGTGCTATCAAATTTGACCCTTGAAATTTCTAAGAAAACATATCATGAATTTTATAAAGAACAAGAAATCGCTTGGAAAAAACGTTGGGAAATTGCTGATGTACAAATTGACGGTTCAGCAGAAGCTCAACAAGGGATTCGCTTTAATCTTTTCCAACTTTTCTCTACCTATTACGGCGAAGATGAACGTTTAAATATTGGCCCTAAAGGATTTACTGGAGAAAAATATGGCGGAGCAACTTATTGGGATACAGAAGCCTATGCCGTTCCATTATACTTGGCACTTTCGGATGAAAAAGTTGCTAAAAATCTTTTAAAATATCGTCATAATCAATTGCCACAAGCACAACATAATGCCCATCAACAAGGACTTAAAGGTGCTTTGTATCCAATGGTTACTTTTACAGGTGTTGAATGTCATAATGAGTGGGAAATTACATTTGAAGAAATTCACCGTAATGGAGCAATGGCTTATGCGATTTATAACTACAGCAACTACACGGGAGATGAAACTTATCTTGCTCATGAAGGTTTAGAAGTTTTGATTGAAATTGCTCGTTTTTGGGCAGACCGTGTGCATTATAGTAAACGAAATGATAAATACATGATTCATGGAGTCACAGGCCCAAATGAGTATGAAAATAATATCAATAACAACTGGTACACTAATAAATTGGCAGCTTGGGTTTTGACTTATACTGCTGAAAGTTTAGCGAAATATCCACGCCCAGATTTAATTGAAGGAGCTGAAATTGCTCACTGGGCAGAAATTGTGGATAAAATGTATTATCCAGAAGATGAAGAATTGGGTATCTTTGTTCAACATGATGGCTATTTAGATAAAGATTTGACTCCAGTGGCTCAACTTGACCCTAAAAATCTTCCATTGAACCAAAATTGGTCTTGGGATCGAGTGTTACGTAGTCCATATATTAAGCAAGCAGATGTGCTTCAAGGAATTTATTTCTTCGGCAATCAATTTTCATTAGCCGAAAAACAACGAAATTTTGATTTTTATGAACCATTAACTGTTCATGAAAGCTCCCTTTCTCCATCCATTCATGCGATTTTAGCAGCAGAGCTTGGCATGGAAGACAAGGCTGTTGAAATGTATGAAAGAACAGCTCGTCTTGACTTAGATAATTATAATAACGACACAGAAGATGGACTTCACATCACATCAATGACTGGCTCATGGTTGGCGATTGTTCATGGTTTTGCCCAAATGAAAACCTGGGATGGTCAATTGAGTTTTGCCCCATTTTTACCACAAGCATGGACGGGTTATGCCTTTCACATTAACTATCGCGGACGTTTATTAAAAATTTCTGTTGGTCAAGAAGTGAAACTTGAATTATTACGTGGCCAAGCCTTAAATCTTGAAATCTATGGTGAAAAAATTGAATTAAAAGATTTTTATGTTACAAAAACAAAGTAATTTGATATCTTTAAATGACTTTTTTATCAAAAATCTAAAAAATAGTTGAAAATTAATCGAAAATTTGGCAAAATAAAATTTCAGAGTGTCAAATAAAAGAAAAAGAAAGGAGCGGTGAGTTGAGCTGGGTTTAGCTAGTCTCAAGTGAAAATATGGCAGTTACAATTAAAGATGTTGCAAAAAAAGCTGGTGTTAATGCCTCAACGGTCAGTCGGGTCATTAAAGATAGTTCAGAGATTTCGGATAAAACAAAAGTAAAAGTTCGCAAAGCCATGCATGAATTAGGTTATCGAAGGAATGCAGCGGCTCAGATTCTAGCTTCGGGAAAAACAAATACAATTGGTGTTGTTTTCCCGCCAGTGGCTGACAAAGCGAGCCAACCTTTCTTTATGAAAATATTGACCTCAATCAATGAAACAGCTCGTGATTACGATGTTTCAATCGCTATTGCGACGGGGCATTCAGCCAAAGAGTTGAAAAAACAGATTGAACTTCAATATTCAGAAAAGCGAGTTGACGGATTTATCGTGCTTTACGCTGGAAAAAATGATGAAGTTCGCGATTATTTATTAGAAAATAAGGTTCCTTTTGTTTTAGTTGGAACTCCGGCTGAAGGAAAAAATGAAATTACCCATGTGGATAATGATAATATGCTGCTTGGACGCGAGGCTGTTCGTCATTTAGCACAATTAAAACATCAAAATATTTCATTCGTGACCGATACGAAAGAAACAGAAGTTTTTGAAGAACGTTATCAAGGTTTTAAAGATGAATCCGAGAAACTTGGGCTCAATCATGACCTCTTGTTTATGGATGCTAATTTTTCCTTGCGAAATGAAACAGCTCTTGTAGTTATGGATGATGTCTTGTCTTTAAAAGTTGTGGAACGTCTAAGAAGTCAAGGTTTAAATGTTCCAGAAGATGTGAGTTTAATTACTTACAACAACTCTATCTTTGGAGCAATGATTCATCCTTATTTAACAACTTTTGACATTCATATTGAGCAATTAGGGGCAAGCGCAATTAAGAAAATCTTGGATTTACGAGATAAGAAAGAAAATTTGCCAGAAAAATCAATTATCCCTTTTGAATTAATTATTAGAGAATCAACAAAAGCTAGAATTTAAGTTCTAGCTTTTTTAGTTTTGTTTAAGATAAGGTTAAGCCTAGTACAAGACAAAAATATGATAATAGTGTAAAATAATAGAAAGGGATGGGCGCAGTTTTATTGACTTTCCAAGCAATTTAACTAAAAATAATTTATAAATTATGAGCCCTAACAAAAGTGAAAAGGGATGGATTCAATGATTAAAATTTTATTAGTGGAGGATGATTTATCACTCTCAAAATCTGTTTACGATTTCTTAAAATCATTTGCGCAAGTCAAACAGGTTTATGATGGTGTTGAAGGACTCTATGAGGCAGAATTGGGAATCTATGATTTAATTTTGCTTGATTTAATGCTTCCAGAAAAGAATGGTTTTGAAGTCTTAAAGGAATTACGTGAGCAAAATGTAGATACGCCAGTCTTAATCATGACTGCTAAGGAATCTTTGGATGATAAAATGCACGGATTCGACATTGGAGCAGATGATTATTTAACAAAACCTTTCTATTTAGATGAACTAAAAGCACGTATTCAAGCACTTTTGAAACGGACAGGTAAATTAGAAGATTCAAACGGTTTAACTTATGGAAATATTCGTTTGAATTTATCAAATAAATCAACTTTAGTTGATGATCAACCTGTTGATTTAATCGGAAAAGAATTTGATTTAGTCGTTTATTTAATGCAAAATCAAAATGTTATTTTGCCAAAAGAGCAAATTTTTGACCGGATTTGGGGTTATGACAGTGATACAACAGTAACTGTTGTTGAAGTTTATATGAGTAAAATTCGGAAAAAATTGAAAGATACAGAATTTGTCAATAATCTTTCAACCTTGCGAAATGTTGGCTATATCTTGAGATAAAATTTTACTGACAGCTTATTGTATAGAGATGAAAGTCATCTATAAATTAACAAAAAGTTCTGTCAGTAAATCTATCTAGAAATGAGACCTCTTTGAAGAAAATAATTAAAAAAGTTAAATCTTCAGCTATTGTAAAAAATGATGGGAAAAACTTCCTTCATTTTTTTCTAGCTTTTACAGTCATTTTTGTTGCTTTAGCCGTGATTATTATTCAAGTCATGCAATTAGGAATGTATCGAGCGACTGACCAAAATTTACACAATTTGGCTCAAAACCGAGTCTTTTTGATAGAAGCAGCGAATAATCAATTAGGAATGAATAATTCGCAAGATAGTGGCTATTACGGTCCCAATAATAGTGTAATTTTTTATGATTCAGAGGGTAAAAGTTTCATACCTTCAGCGGGTTCAAATGCAAATATAAGTACAAACTTTGGCATGAGCCTTCTGCAAAAAACAATGAAATTTAACGAAAATCAAATTAACACTATTCAAACTGTTTCTGTAAAAAATCCTTATGGAGATAATTTGCACTATCGTTATCTGACAACATCACAATTTATTATTACAAATACTGATGGAACAGTAACTCCGGTTTATGCACAAATTTTTTCAAATGTTGACCAAATTCAAGATGCCATGAGCCGAGCCATGTGGGTCATTGTGACAACAATGATTACTTTCTGGCTTCTGTCAGTAATTATTAGTCTATATCTTGCAAACTGGACATTGAAACCAATTTTGGCCGCTTATGAAAAACAAAAAGAATTTGTTGAAAATGCTTCACATGAATTGAGAACACCTCTAGCAATCTTGCAAAATCGTCTAGAATTACTTTTCCAAAAGCCAACAGCAACAATTATTGATGAATCAGAAAATATTTCTGAAAGTTTATCAGAAGTTCGTAATATGCGTTTATTAACAAGTAACTTACTGAACTTAGCTCGTCGAGATTCTGGAATCAGAATTGAGCCAGAGGCGACTACGGCAACTTATTTTGAGAATATTTTTAATAGCTATGAAATGCTTGCTGAAAACGCAGGTAAAAAGTTTTCAGGCCATTTGAAATTAGATGGAACGATTAATTTGGACCAAGCCCTGATCAAACAATTGCTAACCATCTTATTTGATAATGCTCTTAAATACACGGGTGATGAGGGTGAAATCTCTGTAGATGTTCAAAAAAATGGAGGATTCTTAGTTTTTGCTGTCGCCGATAATGGTGAAGGAATTTCTGATGAAGATAAGAAAAAAATCTTTGACCGCTTTTTCCGAGTAGATAAAGCAAGAACGCGTCAAAAAGGTGGCTTAGGTTTGGGTCTTTCTCTGGCCAAACAAATTGTTGAAGCTTACAATGGGAAGATTACAGTTGAAGATAATAAACCTAAAGGTACAAAATTCATTGTTAGAATTCGTGTGGATAGCACAATTTCAAATCCTGCAAAAATTTTCCAAAAGTTGTAAAATATGATAGGAAAAAATTACTGACAAATTATGATAAGATAATAGTAACATTCAAATTATGACAATTTTGTCAGTCGATTTACTAGTTTTTAAAGACAATTTCTGTTAGTAAATAACTAAGTAAATCTAAAAAGGAGAAAATCAGAGATGTCAGTGTTAGAAAAAATAGACAGCCCAGCGGATTTAAAAAAAGTATCAAATCAAGAACTAGAAGAATTAGCTTCAGAAATTAGAACAGCAGTTCTTCATAAAGTATCAAACATCGGTGGACACGTTGGCCCAAACTTGGGTGTGACCGAATTAACAATTGCCCTTCATAAAGTTTTCAATTCACCAATTGATAAGTTTATTTGGGATGTTTCTCACCAAACTTATCCACATAAAATTTTGACTGGACGTAAAAATGGATTTACTGATGGACATTTCCATGACATCACACCTTACACCAGTCAAAGAGAATCAGAACAAGACTTTTTCACAGTTGGCCATACCTCAACTTCAATTGCTAATGCCTTAGGTTATGCCAAAGCGCGTGATTTGACAAATGACAAAGGCAACATTGTTGCGGTCATTGGTGACGGTTCACTTTCTGGGGGACTTGCTATGGAAGCCCTCAATAATGCCGGAGATTTCAAAGGAAACCTCATTATTTTAGTTAATGATAATCAAATGTCAATTGCTGAAAATCATGGAGGACTTTACCGTAACCTTGCCGAACTTCGGGCGACAAATGGTCAAGCCGAAAATAACTTCTTTAAAACTTTTGGTTTAGATTATAAATATCTTGAAAATGGAAATGATATTGAATCTTTAATTCACCTATTTGAAGAAGTAAAAGATATCGACCATCCAATTGTCCTTCATATTCATACTGAAAAAGGACGTGGTTATCAACCAGCTCTTGAAAATAAAGAAGCTTTTCACTGGCACATGCCTTTCGATTTAGAAACTGGTCAATCAAAAGTGATTGATTCTGGTAAATCTTATAGTTCAGTTATGTTGGATTACATGGATAAAAAGGTTTCAGAAGGCCTTCCTCTTGTTGCCATCAATGCAGCAATTCCAGGAATCTTTGGACTGAAACAATTTGCAGCTAAATATCCTGACCGTTATATTGATGCAGGAATTGCTGAGCAATTTACCATTACTTTTGGAGGTGCAATGGCTGCGGCTGGTGCTCGTCCAATTATTTTCCACAATTCTACTTTTGTTCAACGTGCTTATGATCAATTTTGGCATGACTTAGCAATTAATGAAGAACCAGCAATTGTTATTGTTAAAGGTGGAGTTATTTCAGGTTCAGATGAAACACACCAAGGCTCATCAGCCATGACTTGGATTTCAAACATTCCAAATATCAAATATCTTGCTCCAACTTCTGAAGAAGAATTTATTTCAATTCTTGATTGGGCACTTGAGCAACATGAAGAACCAGTTGTGATTCAAATGCCAGAACACGGCTTAGAATCACGTCCGACTGTTCTCACAGATTATTCAACCCCTTCATATCAAATGACAAAATCAGGCGAAAAAGTTGCCCTCTTGGCACTTGGTGGTCTTTATTCACATGGTGAAAAAGTAGCTAAAGTTTTGGCTGAAAATGGAATTAATGCAACCCTAATAAATCCACTTTTCATCAACGATTTGGACCAAGCTTTCCTTGAAAACTTAGTTGAAAATCATCAAGTTATTGCAACGATCGAAGATGGAATTCTTGACGGAGGATTTGGTCAAAAAGTTGCTTCCTTCCTTGGTAAGTATGATGTTAAAGTTTTGAACTTTGGTGCGAAACGTGAATTTAATGATTCTGTTCCAGTGACAGAACTTTACAATCGTTATCATTTGACACCAGAACTTATGGTTGCTGATATTCTTAGTCTTTTGAAATAAAAATTTACTGACAGATGTTCCAAAATATTTCTGTCAGTAAAAGTAAAGAACTGATAATGTCTGTCAGTAAAACTAGCAAGAATGATGATAAGTTCTTACTTAATAAAGTGAAATAGATGAAAAAAGTATTAGTAAAAGCAGTACATGGCTACCAACGCTGGATTTCTCCAGCCTTGCCACCAGCCTGTCGCTATTATCCTACCTGCTCCAATTACATGATTCAGGCCATTGAAAAACATGGACCAGCCAAAGGTTTGGCAATGGGAACAGCACGTATTTTACGTTGTCACCCATTTTGCCAGCCAGGATATGATTTAGTTCCAGACCATTTTAGTTTGCGAAGAAATTGGGCAGAACCAGAAAAAGAAGAAGACTCAAATTAATTTGAGTCTTTTCTATTTATAAAATTATAGAAAACGCTTCAAAAAAATAGATGAAATCGCTATCAAATGTCATAAAAAAATGTTAAAATGAAAAAAAGAATAAAAAAAGGAGTGTCATCTATTATGCCATTTAGTAAAGATTTTCTCTGGGGCGGAGCAACTGCAGCTAATCAATGTGAAGGCGGCTATAATCAGGGAGGACGTGGGCTTGCCAATGTCGACCTTGTTCCACACGGAAAAGACCGTTTTCCAATTATTACAGGGGAAATGAAGCACCTTGAATTCGATGAAGACCATTTTTATCCAGCAAAAGAAGCGATTGATATGTATCATCATTGGAAAGAAGACCTCGCACTTTTTGCTGAAATGGGATTTAAAACCTATCGAATGTCTATTGCTTGGACAAGAATTTTTCCAAAAGGTGACGAACAAGAGCCAAATGAAGAAGGCTTGCAATTTTATGAAGATATTTTTAGAGAATGCCAACGTTTAGGAATTGAACCCTTAGTAACCATCACTCACTTTGATTGTCCTGTCCACCTAATTAAAGAATATGGTGGCTGGCGTAATCGAAAAATGGTTGGTTTCTATGAAAATTTAGCGCGAGCAATTTTTACTCGTTATAAAGGATTAGTTCGCTATTGGTTGACATTTAATGAAATTAATATGCTCCTCCATGCTCCATTTATGGGAGCAGGACTTGTTTTTGAAGAAGGAGAAAATAAAGAACAAGCCAAATACTTAGCCGCTCATCATGAACTATTAGCATCGGCTTTAGCAACAAAAATTGGACATGAAGTTGACCCAGAAAATAAGATAGGCTGCATGTTAGCTGCTGGAGATTACTATCCATTTGATTGTAATCCAGAAAATGTTTTTGAAGCTCAAAAACAAAATCATGATAATCTCTTTTTCATTGATGTTCAATCTCGTGGAAAATATCCAAACTACCTTTTAAAGAGATTAGAGCGTGAAGAAATTACACTTCCGATTGAAAAAGGCGACTTAGAAATCCTTGCTGAAAACACAGTTGACTTTATTTCATTTAGTTACTATGCAAGTCGAGTCGCTAAAGTCAAAGATGAGGATGCAGATAAATCAGCTGGAAATATCTTTGAATCTGTAAAAAATCCTTATTTAGAGGCCAGTGAATGGGGTTGGCAAATTGACCCACTTGGTTTAAGAATCACAATGAATTCTATTTATGACCGCTATCAAAAACCATTATTTATTGTAGAAAATGGTTTAGGAGCAGTAGATAAACCTGATGAAAATGGATTTGTAGCTGATGATTATCGAATTGATTACATGGCTGCACACATCAAAGAAATGAAGAAAGCAGTTGAACTTGATGGCGTTGAACTATTAGGTTATACTTCTTGGGGATGTATTGACTTAGTATCAGCAGGAACGGGTGAGATGAGCAAACGTTATGGATTCATCTATGTCGACCGAGACGATTATGGTAAAGGAAGTTTGAAACGGACGCCTAAGAAATCATTTAACTGGTACAAGAAAGTTATTGCAAGCAACGGTGAAGATTTAACAAATGAATAATTAAAAAGGGGGGCTTTCCTCCTTTTTTTATCAAACAAAACATTTCTTTGATTTAAGATTTTTATCTAGTAAGAAAAATTTACAATAGTTAAGCAAGTGTCCATTAAAAGGAAGCAGTGCTAGAACTTTTTTATGAAATATGATAAAATCGTGTATTGCGTAATTTTTAAATCCGCAGTCATGAAGTATGAAAAAGCCTCGATGATATTTAAGAAATTTAAAAAGTTACAAGTGAGATAAGAATGATGAGGATAAGAAGTGAAAAGTATTAAAAATACATGGAAGTTGTTTGCCCTAGACTGGAAGCGAATATTTAAAAATCCCGTGGCGACTTTTTTAATTGTCGCCCTAATGATAATTCCCTCTTTATATGCTTGGTTTAATATAAAAGCCCTGTGGGACCCCTATGCCAATACTTCGCAACTGCCAATTGCGGTCTATAGTGCAGATAAATCGGCAAGTTTTCAAGATAAAACCATCAATATTGGTGATGAAGTACTGAAAAATTTAAAGAAAAATCACCAATTAGGCTGGAAATTTGTTGATTCCAAAGCAGATTTAGATAAAGGTGTGAAATCTGGGAAATACTATGCTGGGATCTATTTACCAAAGGATTTTTCAAAGGATCTCTTAAGTTTCACCACGGGAGATATTAAAAAACCACAAATTGTTTATTCAATTAACGAAAAAATCAATGCCATCGCTCCCAAAATAACATCAAAAGGAGCCTCTTCTCTACAATCGCAAATTTCTGAAGAGTTTATCAAAACGGCAAGTAGTACCCTTTTAAAAACCTTCAATACAATTGGTTACGATATTGATAAAAACATGGTAAGTATTCAGAAGGTTAAATCAGCGATTTTATCAACTAATGATAATTTAGGAACCATTGATAAATACACTCAACAAGTTGTTGATCTTCATGGAAAAATGCCAGAAATTAAAGAAAAACTGGCAAAAGCTAATGAATTTATCACTTATTTACCAGAAGTAGATGCTTTAGGTCAAAAGGTCATTAAATTAAATGATAAAATGCCAGAAATTGATAAAAGTTTTTCACTCGTTTTGACCCTTCAAGAGAAAATACCTGAGATTCAAAATGCTGGGAAACAAATCTCGATGATTGATGATGACTTTGCGTCAGTAGAAAGTACCATGACTCAAGGCATTCAAGAAGCCAAACAAGGTTTACAAATTATCAATCAAGTCCAAAAATCAATGCCAGACATTAAAAAATTGGGACAAGATGCTGATAGTTTGGGGACTATAACCTTGGATGCGGCGAAAAAAATGCAGAGTGCATTGCCTAGCATTACAAATAGCGTTCAAATAACACTTCAATCAATTCAAGACTTCTCCAAAAATACTTCATCCGTTATTTCTGTTATTGACCAAGCGATTGCCGATAATCAATTAACTGATGATGAAAAGGAACAAATAAATAGCTTAATTACCAATTTTACTAGTAACATTGCTAAACAAAGAGAAGCCATTCAAAATATTGTTGAATATATGAAGCAGGTGCAAGAAAGCAATGGAAATCACGATTTAGATTCTACTATTGAGCAATTAACTAATCTAGATTCGCTCTTGTCAGAACTTAGTACCAGAATGAGTCACCTAAATGACTTAGTGCAAGAGGGTGATGTATCTAAAATTCGAGCTTATCTATCACAAATCAATGATGTAGTAAATAATATTTCTGATTTAATTAATAAAATTGATGTCAGTGAGATTAGTAGTACAATTAATAAAGCTCTAACAACATTGATTAATACCATAACAAATGCAAAAGGTTTATTAAATCAAGCTCAACAAATCGACTTTGATGCCTTACTAAATTCAACAAGTCAAACAGTTTCTAATGCTATTACCATTTTAGAAAAATATCAAGGCGAAATGCCAGCCATTAAACAAGAAATTCATGATGCGAATGTGATGTTAAATGGCAATATGACAACGATTGTTAACGCAATCAATGAGGGAGCTAACCTCTATAAAAATGAGTTTCCTACTCTTAAAACTAAATTAGGGACTGCTTCTGATTTCTTTAAAAATGATTATGCTGGTGTTCGTAAAGATTTGACAGATACCTTAACAATGGCAAATGAGAAAATGCCTGATGTTGAGTCTGCTTTGAATCAAGCCAACGATTTAATTCAAAATGATTGGCCTGAAATCAAATCAGGAATTCAAAAAGCAGCCGCAGCTATTCAAAAGGGTGAAAAAGAAGTTGACTTAGGTGAAATCGTCAAACTCTTAAAATTAGATGCGACCAAAGAAAGTGACTTCCTGACACAACCGGTTGAAGTCCAAGAAAATCAAATCTATCCGATTGCCAATAATGGTTCAGCAAGTACACCTTTCTATACTGCGCTTTGTCTGTGGGTCGGTGCAGTCTTACTTTCAAGTTTGGCAACAACGGAGGTTCACTTATCAGATAAAGATAAAAAACGTTATTCTAAACGTGAACAATTCTTTGCTCGAATGGGAAGTTTCGTAGCCATTGGACTTGCTCAAGCCTTGATTGTAACGCTTGGAAATTATTTTGGTTTAGGAGTAGATGTAAGAGATCCATTCTACAGTGTTCTCTTTGCCTTACTAATATCCATAGCCTTTATGATAATGGTTTATGTTCTGGTCGCCCTGTTTGGCAATGTAGGTAAAGGAATAGCGATTATCATCCTGGTTCTTTCCATTTCTGGTGGTGGTGGGAACTATCCAATTCAAGTTTCTGGAAAATTCTTCCAAGCCATTAATCCTTATTTACCATTTACTCATGCTGTCAACCTTTTACGAGAATCAGCGGGAGGAATTTACTGGCCAAATGCTTGGTTTGCGATAATCATTCTTGTAGCAGTATCAATTGTGTTTGTTGCAATAGGTGCCTTCCTCTTCCCACACTTTGAAGATAAATCGAAGAAAATTTCCGAAATCGGAAGCAAGAGTCATTTCTTCCATTAATGTTAAGAAAACTACTGACAGTCTGGTCAGTAGTTTTTCTATCATTTATAATCATAATGAGCAAATAGTAAGGGAGAACTTGTGCTATAATATGTCTATGACAAAAGTAAACGAAGAACGTGTACAAGAAATTTTTAATAGTATTTCATCAGATTATGATAAAATGAACGCCATTATCAGTTTTAAACAACATGATTTATGGCGTGCTAAAACAATGAAAAGAATGGGAGATTTAACTGGTCTATCTATTCTTGATTTGTGTTGTGGAACTGGAGACTGGACTTTTGATTTATCTGAAAGTGTCGGCCCTTCTGGTAAAGTAATTGGTCTTGATTTTTCAGAAAATATGCTCGAAATTGCTAAGGCTAAACTCAAAGAAGAAGCGAAGAAAAACATTGAATTTCTCCAAGGAAATGCAATGGCTTTACCTTTTGAAAATGAAAGTTTTGATGTAGTTACGATTGGTTATGGTCTAAGAAACACACCTGACTATCTTACTGTATTAAAAGAAATTTTTCGTGTGTTAAAACCAGGGGGCAGAGTAGTTTGTATCGAAACTTCACACCCCACATTGCCAATTTATAAACAAGCTTTTGAACTTTATTTTAAAAATGTCATGCCCTTTTTTGGTAAAGTTTTTGCCAAATCTTTAAAAGAATATCAATGGCTTCAAAAATCAGCAGAAGATTTTCCAGATGCCAAGACGCTTGAAGAACTTTTTAGAAAAGCTGGCTTTGTTGCCGTAGAATATCAAAAACATGGCGGTGGAGCAATCGCAAGTCATTTTGCCACTAAATCCAAAAAACCTAAATCAAATATTCGTATTGGTAAAAAGTAATCGGTCAATAAAAAAAAAATTTCGAGGAAAAATATGCCTTATAAACGTTATGGGGAAATTTTTAAAAAACTACGAGAACAAAAGAATTTTTCGCTTTCTCATTTTTCAGAAATAGGTATTTCAAAAGCGAGTTTATCAAGATTTGAATTAGGTCAAACCATGATAAGCTTTGAACGCTTGGATAGTGCGCTGCAAGAGATGAATGTGACTTTAGCTGAGTATGAACATTTTATCAATAATTTTTCAATGGATTATAAAGAAGAATTTTTAGAAGATATAATTCTTGCGGATATTGCAGATGACGTCGATAAACTTCATAGTCTCTATTTAGAAGCTATGGAATATGATTCAAAAATGCTAGCTTATTGTGCTAAAAGTCGGTATGAAACACTGACACAAATGGAAGCTGACGATGTGGTTGAATATCTCTATGACGTTGGAGAATGGGGCTATTTTGAACTTTCAATTTTTTATCTGACTTTGGATAGTTTCAGTGAACGAGAAATTATGTATTTGATGAAAGAACTATGGGGGAAGAGTAAACACTTATATGGTGTTTTTAAATATCGCAGAAGAGTTCTTCAATCTTCGTATCGAGCGGTCGTTTTGCTTTCCTCAAAAGGAGCTCGTGACTCAGCTAGAAGTATCTTGCAAAAAAGTTACCCTAAAGATGATTTCTACGACCTCTATGTTGAAAATCTAAGAAATCTGGCACATGGTTTTTATAGCTATTGTTTCAAAGACAAGATAAGCGGTGAAAAGCAAATCAAAAATGCCATTGAAATTTTTGGGCAAGTTGGATATGAAGATTTAGCAGATTATTATCAAAAATGCTATCAAAAGCTTTTAGGAAAATTATTAACATAAAAAAGTCTCCAGATTACTTCGTTGCATTTTTGCAATGATTTAAAAAGGAGACTTTTTTTCTGCTAGAATAAAATTAAAGATAAAAGAAAGCGCGCTTGATTATCAAGAAAAAATAAAAAAGGAGGAAATATGTTAAAAAAAGAGAAAGAAAATAAAGAAAAAATCCTAAAACGAATTGATGAACTTCTGAAAAATAAGTCAGAACTTAAATCACCTGAGAAAGAAATATTATTGGATTATCGCGAACGAATTGAAAAAAGTAAAAACCTTGAATTTGAATTAGTTCATTTTAGAAATGCTTTACTTCCCTTGGGTATTAGTTCTCAACTTTCTCAAGATGTCTTGAGTTTTTATAAAGAACTTCGAGCTGAAAGAAAAGTAGCTTGGGGAGAAGGAAGTTCTTTGTTGACAGGAATTTCTCAATTTTCACAAAAAAGAAAGTGATGTAGATTATTAGAGTAAAACTCAGATGAATAATTCTATTTACGCTGTATAATCTGATTATTTTAGAAAAGAAGTATTAAAATGTTACTTAGTATCGCTATACTATTGATAATCTGGGGGGCTTATTTAATAGGAAAAAAATATAAAGATTCTTTTTTAATCAGCTATGACCGAAGAAAAAGAGGATTGATTATCATTGCTTCGTCGGTATTTCTTCTTAGTTTCTTTGTTTTTGTAAAAAATGATGGCTTGTTCCTAGTAGTTTTGTTCTCTATTCTTTTAATTGGCTTAGGTATCTATTATTTAATACATGATAGTAAACGAGATTCTGAGGGAAAAAAGAGAATTAAACTTAACAGGGAGGTAGAGTGATGGTTTTAGTTTTATGGCTGGCGATTATCGTCATCTCATTTCTTTTACAAATCTATGTTTGGCCACGAATTCCAAAATCAATTTTTAAGTATAGAGGTTTAATCTTATCTATCTCTCTCATTATTCTTATTTTTGTTGTAAGAATACCACTAGAAATTACTGCATTGACACTTCCATTTTATTTGATGATGTTTTTCGGGCTCTTTCTTTTTTGGAAAGATAGAAAACTTTAAGTAAATCTGTAGTTAAAAAATTAAAGGTACTCGATTGAGTGCCTTTTTGAGTAAATTTATACAGGTGATGTGTATATTATTAAAAGTACAAAACATAAGAAATCTATTTTATGGTATAATAATCTTGCTTAAAAATTTATTAAAATAAGCGTTAGTAGGGAAGTAGTAATGAAATTAAAAGATATAGAGAAATCAACAAATAAAAATCTTTATCTGCTTTTTCTAAGTGTACTCGTGGGCTTGACTGCGGGTTTTTTGGCCAGTCTTTATCGGTTGGCACTGGAAAAAGCTGAAACTTGGGGCTTGAGTATTTATCGCTTCGTTAGCTCACACCTTATTTTTATTCCCCTCCTTATTTTGGGTTTGGCTTTCTTAGCTTTTGTGGTTACTTTCTTTATGAAGAAATATCCGACGAGTTCAGGTTCTGGGATACCACAAGTTAAAGGGCAATTACAGGGTTATTTTAAAAATAATTGGTTCACGACTGCTTTTGCTAAATTTATCGCTGGGACTTTAGCAATGTTTGCAGGTCTATCACTGGGGCGTGAGGGTCCCTCAGTCCAACTTGGGGCTTCAATGGGTCAGATGGTTTCTAGCCGGTTGGCTGAAACTGAACGTCATAAAAGAATTCTAATTGCTTCTGGAGCATCTGCTGGTTTATCTGCTGCTTTCAATGCACCTTTGTCAGGTGTCATGTTTACTTTGGAAGAAGTATTTAAATACTTTTCTCCATTGATTTTATTAACTTGTATGACCTCAGCAATGGTTGCTGATATGGTTGCACGAATAATGTTTGGGAGTGGTCCAGTTTTTCATTTCCAAATTGTTGGTTCAATTGAACTCTCAAATTATTGGCTACTTATTATTTTAGGAATTATTTTAGGACTTTTCGGTGCTTTTTATAACTGGACACTCCTCACAAGTCAAAATTTGATGAAGAAAATAAAGAGTCCATTTCTTCGTGTTTTACTTACTTTTTTAGTGGTTGGGGCAACTGGTTTATTGTTTCCTAATATAATTGGGAGTGGCCATCGTTTAATGGATTCCTTTAGTTTAGGAATGGGATTAGCCTTTCTATGTTTGATTCTCATTGGGAAATACCTGATTTCAATGGTATCTTATGCTTCGGGTGTGCCAGGAGGAATTTTCTTTCCCCTGTTAGTTTTGGGTGCTAGTCTTGGAGCTGTTTTTGCGACAATTGTTATTTCACTTTTTCATCTTCCAAGTCATTTATTTGCCAATCTAGTAATTTTAGCGATGGCTGGGACTTTTACAGCAATTGTTCGAGCACCGATGACTGGAATCCTTCTTTTGGTGGAAATGACTGGTTCATTTGACCATTTACTTCCTCTGGCTCTTGTCTCTTTAATTGCTTATGTCGTTGCTGATTTATTACAATCTGAGCCAATTTATGATTCCTTATTAGACAACATGTTGAAAGAAAAAGAAATTGATGTTGATGATTCGGATAAGCAGATGATGTTTGAAACAATTGTTCAATTTGATTCAGTTGCGGATCGTAAGAAGTTGTCAGAGATACATTTACCAGAAGGATGTTTGCTGGTTTCAGTTCATCGTTCAGGTAAGGATATCATTCCACACGGGAATACTGAATTACAAGCAGGAGATTATTTGACCTTTTTGATTAGACGAGAAGATGAAGTGATTGCTAGAGAACAGCTTCGTCAGGTTTTAAATGAAAAATAAAAAAGTGATATTCTATCACTTTTTTTATTTGCTTAAATATTGCCAAAGGATTGATAAAAACAGACTCACAGCATAAGCGCTGTTAAATAGAACCATATTTCTCAGTGAATAAACAAAGCTGCGAGGGCTTGGAACTTGACTAGCATGAGATTTTAGATTCTTTCTGATAATTGGAAAAGTGAGTAAACTAAGTAAAGTTGGCCATTCAAATATTCTAAAGATAAATCCAATAATAATAGCTAAATAGGAAGAATACATCAAAAGTTGAAAAAGTTTGATTCCGTTTGGACGACCGATATAATAAACTAATGTGTAGCGATGATTTTTTATATCGCTATCTAAATCACGTAAATTATTGGCCAGCATGATATTTGCAATGGTAAAAATGAGTGGTAAACTTGCAATTATCATGGCGATGGCTGCAAAAATACTACCAGTAAAGCTAAAAGAGTCGTTTGTGAAATCAAGATTTAGGTTAAAAATAGGTGATTGAGCGCTGTTGATTAAGATGATCATTGCAAAAATTCCAAAGCCCATTGTCCCACCAGAAAAAATTTCTCCTAAAGGCATACGTGAAAGTGGAATAGGACCGTAAGTATAGAAAACGCCAATAAAGAAGACGATTCCACCAAGAATAAAGAAAAGCCAACCAACAAAATAAGCGAGGAGAAATCCTAAAAAAAGGCTCAAAATAAGCATAAACAAGATAATAGAAGCTACCAATCGGGTGGAAAGATTGGCTTGACCAATGATATTTTCTTGCTTTTTATAATCTTCATCTTTGGCTTTTTTGAAATCTTGATAATTGTTAATAGCAGTTACGGTCATATCAAAAAGGAGCATAGCTATTAAAAATAAGAGAGATAGGCCAATATTTATCATTTTAAAATAGCTTAAACTAAAAAGTAAACCAATAATGTAAGGGAAAATACTGGCGATTTTAGTTTTTATTTCGACGAGTTCTAAAAAATTTTTGAGGGACATAACTACTCCTGAAAATATAATTTGAATAAAAACAGCCGTTATTTTACGGCTTTTCTTATTTATTTTTTGAGAAAATAATTCTCTATTTTTTAATCATATTAAAAAAGTTTAAGTAAAAATGTTAACAAATGTTACTCATTTTACTGAAGTGCTTTCATTTCTATTGTAATTATAACTGATTATAGGTTAAGAATCAACATAGACTTGAAGATTATATTTAGTAATCTTTGTTAAGATAAATATAAAATAAGCTAATTTTAATTGATTTAGGAACGGTTTAAGCCTCCAATAGTCGTACTAAAGATACTACAATATGAGAATAAGATTTGAAGGAAAAGGCTTTATAATCACTTTTGTGAGGGATTCTTAGCATTTATTTTAAGGTTCGGTTAAGTAATAGATAATATAATCATTTCTCATGAGTGGTGGAGAAAATTTACTACTCATGTTAAATCGTTTTTTAACTCACAATAAGTTGTGAGAAATGAATTTTTAAACGTCCATAGCGTGCAATGACGTTAAACTGCTTACGGTAATCCTACACAAGCGTTCGGACTTTATGATGTGTATGGGAAGTAACCATGTTAATAGAAGATAGACTGGATTCAGTTTGAATCCTATGGAATGTTCTTAGTGGCGAAATCGAAAGGTCTAAATGAAATTAAGTAAAGTTGCTATTTCAACGGGATTAGTTGCATCATTCATGTTTATTGGGGGCGGAATCGCTCATGCGGATACACCTAAATCAACTCATGAAGTTGCTATAGAAGTAATTAACGGAAACTACGGAAATGGAGATACTCGTGTCACTAACCTTCAAAGTAAAGGTTTTGATGTGAAAGCAATCCAAACAGAAGTTAATAATATTCTTACAGGAACAACAACTCAAGTTTCTGCAACAACTAAAACTGCTGAAGAACAACCTACTAAAGTTACATCAGTTGCACCAACTCAAGCAACACAAAGTGTTTCTGGTGGGCTTAATATGAGCCAAACTTCTGGACAAGTTGACATCCAAGCTCTTGCTAATTATATGGCATCGAATACAGCTAATGCAGCGGGCTATTCTGCTAGCGAATGGGCTTATATCATTACTCACGAATCAAATGGTGGGATTGATAGTGTGAATTCAAGTTCAGGTGCTTATGGTGCTTTCCAATTGCTAGGTCATGGCGAATATGCTGGAATGACTTTGGCAGAACAAATTGCGATGGCAAGTAAACTTCCTGCTGGTAGCTGGGTTGTTTATAACTAAGCATTGATTAAAACTCGTCTTAAAATCTTTGATAAATAAATCAAACTTAGTGGCTCATAGCAATCAACTCTCAAGTTCGTTTGGGATTGATTGAGTATAAAAAAGAACACCGAATTCGGTGTTCTTTTTTATTAGATGGCCCCTGCCAGAATCGAACTGGCAATCACTGCTTAGGAGGCAGTAGTTATATCCAATTTAACTAAGAGACCAGAGATAAATTACTGACAGCCTTACAAAATATTTCTGTCAGTAACTTTTAATGAGCTTTATTTATTGTCAGCATCAAAAACAATGCCAGCACTTTGACGCATTTGGTATGAAGTTTCTGAAACTTCTTGGGCAAATTGATGTAAGTCATAACTTGCAGCAAAATCATTATTTTCTAAGATTTGGGCAAAGTCAACAGCTTCATCATAAAGAGAGTGTTTTGGAGCTTCAATGTCGATTCTAGTTTCTGAACCATCCATAGTAATGAATTTGGCAGAAGTAATCGCATTAACACCATCCAAAATTAAAGTTCCATCAGTAGTATAGATTTCACTAGGAAGATATGAATTCACATTTCCTGCGCATTTAATCGAAACTTTGTAATCTTGATAGTCAAGAATTCCAACACCAGCTAAATCAACGCCTGACGGAAGTAAAACTGCATCATAAGTTGCTTTTTGTGGTTTGCCAAACCAAAAGATTGCAGCATACAAAAGATATACACCAAGATCGGCTAAAAGTCCACCAGAGAATTTTGCATTAAATTTATTAGGGATTTCACCGTTTAAAAGAGCAGGCATTTTTGATGAATATTTTGAATAAGTAAAGTCTGCCCCTTTGACTGTTTTGTCAGCAAGAAAGTCTTTAATAATCGAAAATGAATGTTCATGAATATTTCTGGCTGCTTCAAAGAAGAAGACCTCATTCTCTTTAGCAAGCTTAATAATTTGCGTCAGTTCTTTAGGATTTGAAAAGGCAGGTTTTTCAACAATGACATTATGTCCGGCTAAAATTGCGGCTTTAGCTTGCTCAAAGTGGAGGGCATTTGGACTGGCAATATAGATAATATCAAGTGAAGCTTTAAAAAAATCGTCAAGATTATCGAATTTTTGGATGTCTTTAAAATCGGCAGAAAACTGATCAGCAGATTCGAGCCGACGGGAATAGACTGCAGAAAACTGAAATTTTTCAGTCATATGGGCAGCATCAATAAATGAGCGAGCAATCCAGCTCGTACCAATTACTCCAAGTTTTAGCATCAAATTCTCCTTTATAGGTGGACAGAATCATTCGTTAGAAGATTCTAAAATTCTGTTAAAAGCTTGTTCTATTATATCAAATTTTTTCTTAAAGGTCATTGCTCTACTATTGAATTTTCAGTAAATAAATTATAAAAATAAGAATTCCAAAGATTCCATGTCACTTATTAAGAGCTTTTGTCAGTAAAATTAAGAGTTTTTGATGTGAACGCTTAAAAAGTAAAAAAATTGTCAGTTGATGACAAAAAGCTCAAAAATTGTGGTAGAATATATAGAAGAAAATTTGGAGAATTAATTTTGAAGAAAACGTTGATTATTGGTGTCACTGGTGGGTCAGCAAGTGGAAAGACAAGTGTTTCACATGCTATTTTAGAAACTTTTTCAAATGAACGAATTGCAATGATTGAACATGATAGTTACTATAAAGATCAATCGCATTTGACTTTTGAAGAACGGACAAAAACGAACTACGACCATCCATTAGCCTTTGATACAGATTATTTAATTGCTCAATTAAAAGAGCTTCAATATGGACGAGCGGTTGATATTCCGATTTATGATTATGCAAAACATACGCGTTCACAAGAAACTTACCGTCAAGAACCTGTTGATGTTTTAATCGTTGAGGGAATTTTGGTTTTAGAAGATGAACGTTTGCGTGATTTAATGGATATCAAAATATTTGTTGATACAGATGACGATGTGCGGATTATCCGTCGAATTCGCAGAGATATTGAAGAAAGAGGAAGAACTCTTGATTCAGTAATTACACAGTATTTAGATGCTGTTAAGCCAATGTATCATCAATTTATTGAACCAACAAAGAGATATGCAGATGTGATTATTCCTGAAGGGGTATCAAATACTGTTGGTGTTGATATTATTACGACGAAAATCGCTAGCATTTTAAACGACTAAAAAAAGCTGTCTATGACAGTTTTTTGTTTTTGGCTAGTGAATCTCGTGAAAAATTGGAAAAATAAAAAGGCTAATTGTCCTTAAATAGCAATAATGGTAATGCTTACTTTTTTTGTGAAAGTATGATATACTTAATTCGTAACAATTGCAGAAAGGAAATCCGCAACTTAAAGCGGTGGGTTATGAGAAATTTGTAACCAAGGGATTTTGTCAAAATGGAACTTTTTGAATCACTGAAACAAAAAATTAGTGGAAAAGGCTTAAAAATTGTCTTTCCTGAAGGAACTGATGCACGTATTTTAGGTGCTGCAAATCGTCTTAACGCTGATGGACTAATTACACCTGTCTTTATTGGGAATGTAAAAGAAGTCACTGAAACATTGATTTCACGTGGAATTAATCCTGAAGGCTTTGAGATTTATGACCCAGAAAATTGTGGACGTTTTGAAACGATGACGGAAACTTTTGTGGAACGTCGTAAAGGTAAAGTTACAGAAGAACAAGCAAAAGAGCTCTTGAAAGACCCAAATTATTTTGGAACGATGCTTGTTTATATGAAAATTGCTGACGGAATGGTTTCTGGCGCAATTCATTCAACTGCTGATACTGTTCGTCCGGCCCTTCAAATCATTAAAACGAAACCAGGAGTAAAATCTGTTTCTGGTGCTTTTATTATGGTTCGTGGTCGTGATGACAATGAAAAATATATTTTTGGTGACTGTGCGATTAACATCAAACCAGATGCACCAACTCTTGCCGATATTGCTGTAGCTTCAGCCGAAACAGCAGCACTCTTTGATATTGACCCCAAAGTTGCCATGCTTTCATTCTCAACTAAAGGTTCTGGAAAATCAGAAGATGTTGATAACGTAGTAGAAGCGACAAAACTTGTTAAAGAAGATTACCCTGAAATTGAAATTGATGGTGAACTTCAATTTGACGCTGCTTTTGTTCCAGCGGTGGCTCGTCAAAAAGCACCAGATTCAACTGTTGCTGGTCGTGCCAATGTCTTTATCTTCCCTGATATTCAATCAGGAAATATTGGATATAAAATTGCTCAACGATTGGGTAATTTTGAAGCGATTGGGCCAATTTTGCAAGGTTTGAACGCACCTGTTTCTGACCTTTCTCGTGGAAGTAACGAAGAAGATGTCTATAAACTTGCAATTATCACAGCTGCCCAAGCTTTAAAATAAATAATGATATTCTGTCAGTAAATTTGTAAATGAATAATTACTGACAAGTCTGTCATTAATCCGCCATTTGAGGCGGATTTTTTTGTTGGTCTAAAAATGTTATAATTAAAGAATCAAAAAGGAAATGAGAAAAAATGAGAAAATCAAAAATTTTTGCTCTAGTAGGGTCGATTATTTTTTCAATTTTGGCACTTGTTGGGCTAATTAGTTTTTGGGCCATTATTTATATGCCAGAGAATTCAGAAATTATGACAGAACTTCAAGATTCAGGATTTGATAAGCAATTATTATCTACCGCAGCAATGATTGCAGCTCTGATTTTAATCGCTTTACTAGCTTTAAATTGGGTGGCTTTTGCAAGATTGACAAAAGAAAAAGGTTGGGGAATTTATTTCTTAGTTGTTGGTATCTTTTATTGTGTAGCCTCTGTTTTTAACGGTGTTGGCTTAATTTTGACCTTACCAGTTGCCCTCTGTTTCATTCTTGCTTATGTCTATCGAAGACGAGAAGTCCTTGAAAATAAATAAAAAAATTACTGACAGACTTTCTGTCAGTAATTTTTTATTAGACTTTACATGATGCCCCAATGATTAAAAGCATTGATGATTCCGTGGTTAGTATTTTCTGTAGAAATAAAATCGGCTAACTCTTTTAATTCAGGAACAGCATTTCCCATTGCCGTTCTGTGGTCAGCTGCTTTGAATAAATCTAAGTCATTGCGACCATCACCAAAGGCAAAAGTTTGACCAGTGAAATTTAGCACCTCTTTGACATGATTAATTCCTGTCCCTTTGTTAGTTGTGCTGTTTGTAACATCAATCGAACTTGGAGAGTTCATGAAAAAGTTAAGTTCAGGAACGCGTTCTTTATAATAATCAACTTGACTGAGTTGATTGGTCAAAACCAAAAGCATATTGACTTCCTGAGAGAGGTAACGCCTAGCATCTGCCTGAGGCATTGGCATATGAGTATAAGCATAAGCGGTTTTAGCTAAGTCAGTTAATTCACTCACCCAATAACCTTGACTGTCATAAAAAGAAAGGGCTTCTGAGTGAGGACTTGCTGCCTCAAGTAATTTTTCAACACTACTTGTCGGAATTTCTTCTTTATAAATTGTTTCACCATCTAAAACAATATACTGTCCGTTCATGGCAACCGCTCCACTAATCCCAGTTAAACTCATGATTTCATCAAGTTCAAAATGTCCACGGCCAGTAGCAATGAAAGGTAAAACACCATTTTCGCGAATCCGATGAATTCCTTCAATAACTTCTTGGTCAAGTTTACTTTGACTGTTAAGCAACGTTCCGTCTAAATCGAAGAAGGCTAAAGCCTTATAATCATTGATATTTTCCATAATTTTATTGTATCAAATTTATGATATAATTGTAAGTGGAATTATCCATTCTTTTATAAAGAATTTAAATGACTGACAGAACTGTCAGTTTGTGTTAACTATAAAAATAAATAAATATAATTAATATTATTTTACTGACAAACCTGTCAATATTATTAAAAATGAGTGAAAGTAAAAAAATGCCTGCAAAGAAAAAAACAACCAGAAGAAATACTAAAAAAGAACAACAGAAAAAGGCCGCAACACGCAAAATGATTGCTTTTTTTGTTGGGCTTCTTTTAATCTTATTTGCGCTTGCTCGCCTAGGAATTGTCGGAGTCTTACTTTATAACATTGTCCGCTTGTTTGTTGGTTCTCTTGCGATTGTTTTTCTTCTCTTGCTTGCTGGACTAATGATTATTTCCGTCTTTCGTAAGCAAGTTTTAAAAGAAAATAAAAGAATTATTCCAGCCATTATTTTAACTTTTATCGGCCTAATGTTTGTCTTTCAAATTCGACTTCATCAAGGATTTAATGAAACTTTTCATCTTATCTGGTCTGATTTAATGGCTGGCCGTGTCATTCATTTTGTCGGCTCAGGTGTCATTGGAGCATTAATCACCGAGCCTGCTAAAGCCTTGTTTTCAGTCATTGGTGTCTATATTATTGCTGCGGTACTTTGGTTAGTTGCTATTTATCTCATGATTCCAGGACTTTTCCCTAAAATGCGTGAAGATTTACATCAACGTTTAGCGAAATGGAAAGAAAAGCATGCCGAAAAAGTAGAAGCTAAAAAAGCAGCGAAAGCACTTGCTGAGCTAGAAAAAAAACAAGCCGTAGCAGAAAGAGAAGAGCTTCCAGAGGCAGCAGAAAATTCATTATTTACCTCAGTACCTACTGAAATTCCAATTAATATTCCAGAAGCGCCTTTTGAAGAAAATGAAAATGAAAATGAAAATGAAAGTCCAGTTTTAGCAGAAGTTCCTCTTGATGATGAACCTGTCAATTTTTCAAATACTAATAACTATAACGGTAACTATAAATTACCAACCATTGATTTACTGGCAGAAGTTCCTGTCAAAAATCAATCAGGCGAACGTGAGAATGTTCGTAAAAATATTGGTATTTTAGAAGAAACTTTCAAATCTTTTGGAATTGGTGCCAATGTTGAATCGGCAGTCGTCGGTCCATCAATTACAAAATATGAAATCAAATTAGCGACTGGAACAAAAGTTTCACGCGTTGTTAATTTATCAGATGATTTAGCATTAGCCTTAGCTGCTAAAGATATCCGAATTGAAGCACCAATTCCTGGGAAATCTTTAGTCGGCGTCGAAATTCCTAATGCCGAAGTTGCAATGGTTGGTTTCCGCGAAATGTGGGAGGCTGGCAAAACTAATCCAAGCAAATTGTTAGAAATTCCTCTTGGTAAATCATTAGATGGTGGAATTCGCACATTTGATTTAACAAGAATGCCTCACTTATTGGTTGCAGGTTCAACTGGTTCAGGTAAATCAGTGGCGGTAAATGGTATTATTACTTCAATTTTGATGAAAGCTTTGCCTAGTCAAGTGAAGTTTCTGATGGTTGACCCTAAAATGGTCGAACTTTCTGTTTACAATGATATTCCTCATCTATTGATTCCAGTCGTAACAAATCCACGTAAAGCTTCACGTGCCCTTCAAAAAGTTGTTGACCAAATGGAAGAACGCTATGAACTCTTTAGTCGTTATGGCGTCCGTAACATTGCTGGATATAATGAAAAAGTACAAAGATATAATGCAGAATCAGATGAAAAAATGCTTGAACTTCCTCTGATTGTAGTCATTGTTGATGAATTAGCCGATTTAATGATGGTTGCCAGTAAAGAAGTGGAAGATGCAATTATTCGTTTGGGACAAAAAGCTCGAGCAGCAGGGATTCATATGATTCTTGCGACACAACGTCCATCTGTTGATGTCATTTCTGGACTAATTAAAGCAAATGTTCCTTCAAGAATTGCCTTTGCTGTTTCATCTGGAACAGATTCACGAACAATTTTAGATACTAATGGGGCTGAAAAATTACTAGGTCGTGGGGATATGCTCTTTAAACCTATTGATGAAAATCATCCGATTCGTTTGCAAGGGGCTTTCTTATCTGACGATGATGTCGAATCTGTTGTGACCTTTATTAAAGACCAATCAGAAGCTCAATATGACGAAAGCTTTGACCCTGGTGAGGTAGATGAAAGTCAAGTTGGTACGGGCGCTTCAAATACAGGCTCTGGTGACCCCTTATTTGAAGAAGCACGAAATATGGTTATTATGGCTCAAAAAGCTTCAACGGCTCAATTACAACGAGCTTTAAAAGTTGGATTCAATCGCGCCTCTGACTTGATGAATGAGTTGGAAGCGCAGGGAATTGTTGGTCCTGCTAAAGGAACGACTCCTCGTAAAGTCCTTGTTAGTCCAGATGGAGAATTTATTGGAGGAGTAGAAGAGTGAGTGAAGAACTATATTATCGTCACTATTTTCTACAAATCTATGAAATCTTACGAGAAGATGAACAAAATAAAAAACTTTCAATCAAGGAAAAAAATGTTTTAGCTGATGCTTTGGTTTTAAATGAACGCAAAGAACCAGTTTTACAAATATTAGGCCAGCTTTATATGCGCTTAGAATTTTGGAATCGGCCTGCTGATGATGAGATTTTAAAAGGCGGCATGAAAGCCCCAGTCAGAACACTTTATGAAGAATTAAAGGCAGATAAAAATATCACTTCTTCACAAAAATTTATTCCAGGAGTTGAAGCGTATCGACCGATTACATGGAATGATGCTTTGTATGGAAATAAAATGACGGAAGATGATGGCTTTATCGGTGGGGCTATGTCACTTTTGACTCTAATGAAAAATATAAATCAATGGAAGAGAGAATAGCCGTACCTGATAATGAAATTGTTAGAAATGCAAAATCAAGTTTTGCTAAACTCTTTCAAGTTGGTTGTTTAGGTTTTGCTTTGCTCATCCTGCTCCTTGTTCTCTTGGGGTTTGCTTTAAAAATGGTAACGAGGTAGTTAAAAATGACAGTATTTGATGAATTTAATGAAATCAAAAGAAAAGGACTCCCTCAAATTTTAGTAATTTTTGGTGAGTCAAGGGAACTAGTTGGAGAATTGAAAAATCAACTCTTAACAGAGGTTAATTTCGAGCCAACGGATTTGAGTCAGGCTTATTATGACTTAACTCCTAGTAATAGTGATTTAGCCCTTGAAGATTTGGAATCTCTCCCTTTTTTCTCAGATTCTCGGTTGGTAATCCTAGAAAACTTGGTTAATTTAACAACGGCTAAAAAAAGTGTTTTAGATGAAAAACAGTTGAAGCGCTTTGAAAATTTTTTAGATGATCCGCCGGAAACTACGCAACTTGTTTTAATCCTTTATGGAAAATTGGACAGTCGTCTTAAAGTTGTTAAAAAATTAAAAGCTAAAGCAGCTTTGCTTGAAGCACAAGAATTAAAGAGTCAAGAATTAATTCAATATTTTAGTCGAATAAGCCCTTTACCAAAGGCAGTTTTGAGTTTAATTGCCGCTAAATCAAATGATAATTTTTCAGTAATGAAGCAAAATATTGACCTCGTTCAAACTTATGCACTAGGGCGAGAAGTGACACTTGATGATGTGGAAAAAGTCGTCCCAAAATCGCTACAAGATAATATTTTTGCCTTAACTGATTTAATTTTTAAAGGAAAAATTGATGAGGCGCGTGATTTAGTACATGATTTGACCTTGCAAGGGGAAGATTTAATTAAAATATTAGCTATTTTGACAAATTCTTATCGTTTGTATTTACAAGTCAAACTTTTCCAAGCCAAGGGTTGGCAAGAAAATCAACAAGTTGCCTTTTTAAAAATGCACCCTTATCCTGTAAAATTGGCCAATCAATTGGTTAGAAAATTAAACGTTAAATCCTTAAAAAATGGACTTTCTGATTTAATTAAACTTGATTTTGATATAAAAACAAGTGCAGCTGATAAATCCTATCTTTTTGATATCACTTTAATCAGGTTGACCTTGAAAAAAAACTGAAAATCTGTTATCATAAATAATGGACATTTTATAATGATGATGAAGAGGTAAAAATGCCGACATTTAAATTTACGCCTAAAGATATCTATGAAGCAGACTTCTCTACAAAGATGCGTGGTTACGATAAAGAAGAAGTCGATGAACTCCTTGATGACGTTATTGCTGATTATGAAACTTATCAGACTGAAAACTTGCGTCTTCAAGAGGAAAATGAGTTTTTGAAGAAAAAGATTGCTGAATTAGAAATGCAAGTTTCTAAACCAAATCAAGCAAATCTTGATGATACACAACGCTTTGACCCTAACCAAATTCTTCAAGCACGTTCAAGTAAACCAAAAGTGGAAATGCGTAATCCAAGTAATTTTGATTTACTCAAACGAATTAATCGTTTAGAACAAGCTGTATTTGGACCTAACGGCATTGCTAGTGAAAACAACTAAGAAAATATAAAATTGAAATGTTTTATGTTCTGCATTAGGTTTAGCAATGAACCTTTTTGCAAACTTCACAAGATGTGAAGGCAAAGATTTTGGTAAATGAACTTTATTGTTCTGCTTAATTTTTGATAAAAACAGTTTTCGGATAATCGCGCGATTTTTTTGTAAATCGTGAGGAAAGTCCATGCTCGCGCGTTGCTGAGATGCACGCAGTGATTGTGCTAGGTCAAACAATAAACCTAGGTAGGAGCGTCATGCCTAACGGCTGGCCAAAACGCTAAGTCTTTTGATATGCGTGAGTAGCCTGTAAAAGTGCCATAGAGACGAGTCTTAGAGGAAACTCTAAGAATGGAACGTGGTAAACCCCTCAAGCGAGCAACCCAAACTTATGGTCGGGGCACTTGACTAGCCAAAATGAAGGCGTGGTCGAGGCTGAAATTAAGAATTTTGGCAGACAGATGATTATCGAAGGGGAGATTCACGAATGTGAATTGAACTGGAACAAAACATGGCTTATAGAAAACTGTATGACACAGGCTGGGGCTTTTAGCCTCGGCTTTTTTTGATAAATAGTGTTTAATTGAAATAGATAGAATTATCTCTGCTCATTTTATGCAGAGAATGGAAAGTTAAAAAATGCAAAAGAAATTCAAGTTATTAGCAACTTCTTCAAGTGGTTTAGAGAGTTTAGTTGCTCGCGAACTTCGTAATCTGGAAATTGAAAATGTTTCGATTGACGACCGTTCACGTGTCTTCTTTGAGGGAAATTTGGCAACAATTGCTAAGGCGAATCTTTGGTTAAGAACGGCTGACCGTGTAAAAATTGTAGTTGGGGAATTTAAATCTAGAACATTTGATGAATTGTTTGAAAATGTTTATGCGCTTCCCTGGGCAGAGCTTATTCCTTTTGGAAGCCAATTTCCTGTCAGCAAAGCTAAAGCGGTGAAATCAACTTTACATAATGAGCCGTCAATTCAAAGTATCACTAAAAAAGCGATTGTTAAAAAATTACAGACGACTTATCATCGTCCTGAAGGTGTTCCAATTCCTGAAAATGGAGCTAAATTTTCAATTGAGATTGCTTTACATAAAGATATGGCAACTGTATTGATTGATACGACTGGCGATTCTTTATTTAAACGAGGCTATCGTTCAGAAAAAGGAGAAGCTCCTTTGAAAGAAAATATGGCAGCTTCGATTATTTTATTAACCAATTGGTTAGCAAATCCTCGTCGTGCTTTTGTTGATCCTACTTGTGGTTCTGGAACATTTACAATTGAAGCAGCAATGCTGGCTTTAAATATGGCACCAGGAATGAATCGTCCATTTGCTTTTACTGCATGGCCTTGGTTTGATGAAGAAATTTTGAAACAAGAAAAAGCTTTGGCCAAAAAACAAATTCGTACAGATTTAGAATTGGATATTCAAGGTTTTGACATTGATGGAAAAATGATTGAAATTGCAAAACATAATGCACTTGCGGCAGGCCTTTCAGATGTGATAAAATATAAGCAAATGCGACTTCAAGATTTTAGAACTGATAAGCTTGACGGTGTCTTAGTTTCTAACCCGCCTTATGGGGTGCGTTTGGAAGATGAAGAAGCTGTAGCAGCTCTTTATGGTGAAATGGGTAAAACTTTTGCGCCACTAGAAACTTGGAGTAAATACATTTTGACGAGTGATGTCGCTTTTGAAAAGCATTATGGGGCAAAAGCAACTAAAAAACGCAAACTATATAACGGAACACTTAGAACAGATTTGTATATGTATTTCGGAAAACGTATGAAATAAATTTTACTGACAGAACAAAAAGCTATTACTAAAACAAAAAAATTTTAGTGACGACGGCTGTCAGTAAAAATTCAGACGAGTTTGAGCAATTCTCGTTGTCTGATTCACCATTTTATTGGAATTGTGGGAATCTTATTCGGAGGAAAAATGTCAAACAAAAATAAAAAAAATAGAAACAAAAACAAAAATAATAACAAAAATAAACCAAAAAATGAGCAACAAATTGGTGAAAAAACTTTGAAACTTCAAGATTTACAAGATTTTACCGTAGGGCAAATTGTTGAAGAATCAAAACGTGTTGATAAAGAAAATGAAGAAAATGAGTCTGTTTTAGATAAATATATTCGTCAGCACCGTGGAGAAATCGAAGAAGCTAAAAGTAAAAATTTGGACGAATTCATTCAGGCAGAACGTACAAATATAGAAGTTCCGGTTGAAGAAGAAAAAGAAGCTAAGTCAGAAAAACTTCAAGAAGTTTCCAAAGAGGAAATCGACGAGAATGATGAATTAGCAGCTTCAAAAATAGATTCTGAAAAAGTTACTGACAGTTCTGATTCTGATTTGTCAGCAGAAAATAAAGACTTAGAAGTTGCTGACAAGGAAAGCGAAGAAACTAAAAAATCAAAAAATGATTTAGTTTTAGATCCAGTTGTGATGGTCGACGCTCCTGTCAGTACTTTGCCAGAGCAAAAAGAAGCTCCGCAAGTTGAAGAAGTCAAGAAAACTGAACCAACTGACGAAGAAGAAGCCGAAAGTCCACAAGATGAGAAGGTAGTTGCTGCACCAGTTATGATGTCAGCAAACGAAGTTCCAATGGACGAGCCAAGTGAACCAGAAATTTCTGAAACTGACACTAAAACTGATTCAATAATTGACGAAAAATCAGAAGTTGAACCAAAAGTAACAGAAGAACCAGCAGAAGAAATTAAATCTGAATCAAAAGAAGATTCTACTGAAAATAATCAATCCCTTGAATCGGGAGCTGAGGAAAAAGTGACAGATTCACCAAAAGAGACAAAAAGTGATATTCCTGATAAAGTTATTACTGCTGAATCAGTTTCACCTCACTTACTAGCTGAAACAACATCCTTTAAAGCAGATAAAGTAGAAGAAAATGCGGCAAAAATTACTGACGAAAAGTCAAAAAATCGTAAAAAACCAATCATTATTGGTCTATGTGCAATTGTCTTAATTGCAGCTGGAGCGATTGGATTTGCCCAATATAATAGTCATCAAAAAGGGAAAACGGTTCAAACTTCTCAAAGCAGTCAGAGTGATTTAGATAAATATCAGAAACAATACGATGCTTTTTTCACTGACAAATCACATACTATTTTGAAAAATAGTCAATTTAGCAAGTTATCAGCTCTTGAAACTTTAGTTGATGCTCACAAAAATTCCATGGCATGGTCAAATGCAGTTTCTGATACAGAAAGCCTAAAAGACCAAATTAATGCGATTAAGAAAGTGAATGCTCTCTTTACTAGCGCAGCAATTACTGACGGAAAACTTGATTCATCAGCTAAAGTAGTGGCAAATGTAAAAGTTCCAGAAACTCCTAAAACAACCAATGAAACCCTGAATAAATTACTGACACAAGCCATTGATTTAGCTAAGAGCCAAGTTGCTAAGGAAAGTTCAGCTAAAGCGTCTGCAAGTGCAGCAGAAGCCAAAGCGAATCAAGGAGCTACTAGCCAAAGTTCTACATCAAGTACAGCTAGTCAAAGCAATTCTACGACGACTCCTTCGTCAGCAGCTTCAGCAGGTTCAAGTACAAATGCCAGCACAAGTAGTAATGCTAATGGTTTGAGTAGCAACGGAGTTAATTTAGAAGTATCAGCAGCACGTGTCCAACCTCAAGCTGGAGTCAACACGAATGATCCTGCTTTCACATGGGGAGCTGGAATTAAAGAAATGGTTCTGAATAAAGCCCGTGAACGCGGCTATATTACAGGAGATAATTATATTTTAGTTCCAACAGCGATTCATACAACCAATGGTTCCCAAGGTTTCCCAGCCGGAATTGTTAGTGGTTATTACAATCTTTATGCACCAGATGGTCGGTATTTAGTATCAATCAATGCTAAAACAGGTTTCTTTGTTGGTAATGGTTCTGGTCATGCTGATAACTTAGATTATGACGCATAGAAAATAAAAAATAATCATCATTTTGATGATTATTTTTTTTACTGACAGAAACCTACTGACAGAAACCTACTGACAGAAACCTACTGACAGAAACTTACTGACAGAAACTTACTGACAAAAAATTCACTGACAAAAATTTACTGACAAAAATTTACTGACAGAAACTTACTGACAAAAATTTACTGACAAAAATTTACTGACAAAAAAACTTTCGCCAAAATCAGCGAAAGTTTTTTACTTTTATCAATTATTCGATTAGAAAATTAATAAGTCATGGTCAGTATGAGTGAAACTTTCACAACCATTTTCTGTTACGTAAAGACAGTCTTCAATACGCACACCTACTTTACCAGGAATATAAATTCCAGGTTCGTTAGAGAAGCACATTCCTTCTTGAATTACGAGGTCGTTACCGGCAACAATAGATGGATATTCGTGAACGTCCATTCCGATACCATGTCCAAGGCGGTGATTGAAATATTCACCATAACCTGCTTTAGTAATTAAGTCACGGGCAACAGCATCAATTTCATGTGCAGTTACACCAGGTTTAATGAAGTCCATGGCTGCTTGTTGAGCTTCCTTAACGATTTTATGGATCTCAGCATCAAAGTCATTAGGTTGACCAATAGCGATTGTACGTGTCGCATCAGAAGCATATCCGCCACTCATCACACCCAAGTCAAAGAGCAAAAGTTTATTTTCTTGAATTTCAACATTTTCAGGTGCACCATGTGGATTAGCAGCGCGAGCTCCTGATAAAACAAGCGTGTCAAATGACATCTGTGGAACACCCATACGTTTCATTTCGTATTCAATTTTTGCAACGATATCAGATTCAGTCACACCATTACGTTCAGCAGCAGTGGCAAAACCAATTTCAAAACACTTGTCAGCAAAATCACCAGCAACTTTCATTTTTTCAATTTCATCTGCTGACTTAATCAAACGCATCCGTTCAATCAAAGGAGTCAAATTCACAAAATTAATATCACCAAATTGTGCTTTCAACCCTTCAGTTTTAGCTAAAGGAATATCTGAAAATTCAACAGCAATTGATTTAACATCTGATTTTACATGATTTTTAACAACTTCCCAAGGGTTTTGAGAATCTTCATATCCGAAAATATCCAGACCACTTGTGTGTTCTTTAGCTTTTTCCACTTCCAAAGCAGGAGTAAATAACATCGGAGTTGAATCTCTAAAAATCATCAGCCCAGCAATTCGTTCATGGGGATCAATTGCTAGCCCTGTTAGATAATTTAGAGTTGTCGGATTAGTGATGAAAGTCATATCGACTTCCTTGTCATTCAGAAAAGCTGAAATACGTTCAATTTTGCTCAAAATGGTTCCTCCAATATTTATGAAAATGAGTTTCTTAAATTCTCATGAAAATAAAAAACACTATATCCCCTATTCTACGCTATTTTTATTAAAAAATCACGTAAAAAAACATAGCTGAAGGTTGAAAAGGTTTACAGTTAATGATATAATTTGTAAATGAAAATGGTTTTCATAAATACTATGAATAAAAAGAAAAGAAAGAGGATAGCCAATTATGGTAGAATCAACAACAACAATTTATGATGTGGCACGTGTCGCCGGAGTGTCAATGGCAACCGTTAGTCGTGTTGTAAATGGAAATGCAAATGTAAAGGAAAAGACGCGCCAGAAGGTCTTAGAAGCTATTGCTGAGCTTGACTATCGTCCTAATGCAGTTGCGCGCGGACTCGCAAGTAAACGTACAACAACAGTTGGTGTTATCTTGCCAACCATCACTTCAACTTACTTCGCAGCGATTACTCGCGGGGTTGATGATATCGCTTCCATGTATAAATACAACATGATTTTAGCTAATAGTGATAATGATGTTGAAAAAGAAGAAAAAGTTTTAGAAACTTTCTTATCAAAACAAGTTGACGGAATCGTCTATATGGGTTCATCTTTAGATGAAAAAATTAGAACCTCCCTCAAAAATTCAAGAACACCTGTTGTTTTAGTTGGAACAATCGATGGAGATAAAGAAATTCCATCTGTTAATATTGATTACCATTTGGCTGCTTATCAATCAACTAAAAAATTGATTGATAGCGGAAATAAAAAAATCGCTTATATCATGGGTTCATTGAAAGACGTTGAAAATACAGAACGTATGGTTGGTTATCAAGAAGCTTTGCTTGAAGCAAATATTGAATTTGATGAAAACCTCGTTTTTGAAGGTAATTATAGCTATGAACAAGGAAAAGCACTTGCTGAACGTTTACTTGAGCGAGGAGCAACTTCTGCAGTAGTATCACATGATACAGTAGCCGTTGGACTCTTGTCTGCAATGATGGATAAAGGAGTGAAAGTTCCTGAAGATTTCGAAATTATCTCAGGTGCAAATTCACCAATTACTCAATATACATATCCAACTTTAACTTCTGTTAACCAACCCCTTTACGATTTGGGAGCAGTAGCAATGCGTCTTTTGACAAAATTAATGCTTAAAGAAGATGTTGAACAAAATCAATTAGTTTTGGATCATGAAATCTTTTCTCGTCGTTCTACCAAATAAAAAATCAAGCCCTTTTGAGGGCTTTTTTTATTTAAAGTAAAAAGTATTTGACATTTGAGAGAAAAGTCGCAATAATAGAGAGATGATAAAAAGAATTTATTCAATAGATTAAATAAATAAATTGTTAAGGAGTTTGATATGCAAGAATTAGATTTAATTATTGTTGGAGCAGGTCCTGTTGGTCTATATGCGGCTTTTTACGCAGGAATGCGCGGTTTATCAGTTGCAATAATTGAATCAGCGCAAGTTCCAGGTGGTCAACCCCAAAATCTCTACCCTGAAAAATTAATCTACGATATTGCTGGTCTACCAGCAGTGACAGGAGCAGATTTGACAAAAAATCTTTTAGAACAACTAGCACAAATCTCTCATCGATTATTTCTTGGGGAGAGCGTTCAAAAAATTGAAAAAGAAGAGGGGATTTTTTCTGTAACTACTGATAAATCAACCAGAAGAGCCAAAGGCGTTTTGCTGACGACTGGTGCCGGCCTTTTGAAACCTCGAAAGTTAGGAATTGATAACGAAGAAACTTTAGCCAATGAAGGAAAAATATCTTACTTTATCACTTCTCTAAAAGAGTTTGAGGGAAAAAATGTTGCGGTTTTTGGTGGAGGAGATTCGGCTTTAGATTGGTCATTAATGCTTGAAAAAGTAGCTAAAAATGTTCATTTGGTTCATAGAAGAACTGCTTTTCGTGGTCATGAAATTACAGTTGACCGAGTGATGAGTTCTAATGTTCAAGTTCATACGCCTTATACTTTTTCAAATTTGATTGAAAATGAATTAGAATTAAAAAAAATAAAATCAGAAGAAAGCTTGAACTTTTCGATTGATAAAATTTTGGTTAATTATGGTTTTTTAACAAATCAAGTGACTTTAGCTGAAAACTTAGAAGTCAGTCGTAATGGTCGCGTTAAGGCCGATTCAATGATGCAATCCAATATTGAGGGACTTTATGTCGCAGGAGACGCAAGTGATTATCCGGGAAAAATGCCCTTGATGTCCGTTGGTTTTGGTGAAGCAGTCCATGCGATTAATGCCATGACGAAAAAACTTGAATTTGACCACCCACTTAGAGGGGGACATTCTTCATCCATTTTTTAAAATAAAAAGCGTATTCTAAATAGGGGTACGTTTTTTTTATGAAATACGGTATAATAGAGAAAGAAAAATGACTTGAACTTAGCTTCATTAATAAAAATGAGCCAAGTTTTATGAGTGCTTTGTTTAAAAAGCAAAATAAAAGTAAATTGGGAATGTTTGATGATATTAAATTTGATTATTTTAGTAGCCTTGGTTTGGGCTTTCATGGTTGGTTACTCACGAGGCTTGATTTTACAAGTCATCTACAGTTTTGGTACGATTATTGCGGCCTTCATTGCAGCCAGTAATTATAAAGAGTTAGCACAAAAATTGAGTATTTGGGTTCCTTTTTCAAATGCCACAGAAAACTCACATCTCTTACTTTTTAGTGATAAGCTTCTTTTTCAACTCGATGATGCTTTTTATGCGAGCATTTCGTTTTTAGCAATTTTTATTGTCGTTTATGCTATTATCCGTCTTATCGGTTTATTTTTACATTTTGCCCTTAGTCCTCTGGGAAGAAATGGAAAAATCATTGCTGGAATTTTAGGATTTGCGGCGACTTATTTTGGTTTACAAATGGTCTTGATGGTCTTGAGTTTGGTTCCTATTGCAGCGGTTCAAAGTCAACTTGATGCTAGTTTTCTAGCTCGTTTTATGGTTTTACATACACCGATTTCATCAGGAATCTTGCAAAACCTTTTTATTGAAAATATTGTCCACATTAATCCTCTAGGATAGTGCTAGGGGAGAAATCTACAGATACAACTTGAAATTTAAATAGAATGAATAAAAAAATTCTCCAAATATTGGAATATGATAAAGTCAAAGAACAGTTTATGAATGCTTTGACGACAGCGCAGGGTCAACAAGAATTAAAAGATTTAAAACCTTTGACAGATAAGGAAAAAATTCAGCTCCTTTTTGATGAAGTTGCTGATTTTCGCTTATTGACCCAAGAAAATGGCCTATTAAATTTAGGAAAAACAAATGATTTAACAGAAATACTCAGACGTCTAGAGCTTGAAGCCAGTCTTTCAGGCAAGGAATTCGTTGAAATAAAAAAAGTGATTCAATTAGGGATTAATATTCAACGCTTTTTTGATGAAGCTGAAAATGTTGAAACACCTTCACTAGCTATTACTTTGGAAAAATTGGTTGATTTATCAGCATTAGTCAAAAAATTAGAAATTTTTGATAATGCGGGAAGTCTTTATGATAATGCCAGTCTCGAATTGATGCATATCCGTGCTTCAATCAAGAGTCATCAATCAGAAATTCGGAAAATCATGCAGGAAATGCTGACCAAAAATCTCTCATCTTTGAGTGAAAATGTCATCACTATCCGAAATGACCGACAAGTGCTTCCTGTAAAAGCAGAAAACAAAAATAAAATTGCTGGTGTAGTTCATGATATGTCTGCTTCAGGTCAAACGCTTTATATTGAACCAAATGCGGTTGTTTCATTAAATAATAAACTTAATCAAAAGAGAATTGAAGAACGCCAAGAAATCACAAGAATTTATCGTGAGCTTGCTAGTCAATTAAAACCTTATAGCTTTGATATAAGACAAAATGCTTGGCTGATTGGTCATATTGATTTTGTTCGTGCCAAGTATCTTTATTTAGCAGCGAATAAAGCGACACTCCCAGAATTAACAACCGATAAAGATATTACCCTTTTTGCAGCTCGCCATCCTTTGATTGAAGCAAAAATAGTTGTGGCAAATGATATTAAATTTGATGCAGGGCTCAATACGATTGTTATTACCGGTCCAAATACGGGTGGGAAGACCATTACTTTGAAAACAGTTGGTTTGTTGACAATATTGGCTCAATCAGGTCTGCCAATTTTAGCCGCTGATGGCAGTCGAATTCATCTTTTTGATGATATTTTTGCCGATATCGGTGATGAGCAATCCATTGAGCAAAGTTTATCAACTTTCTCAAGTCATATGACTAATATTGTTCATATTTTAGCTCAAGCAGATGAAAATAGTTTGGTCTTGTTTGATGAACTTGGGGCAGGAACTGATCCGAAAGAAGGAGCGGCTCTTGCTATTGCTATACTGGAAAATTTACGTGAACGAAATGTTAAAACCATGGCAAGTACTCATTATCCTGAGTTAAAAGCTTATGGGGTCGAAACGCAACAAGTAATCAATGCAAGTATGGAATTTAACATTGATAAAATGCAACCCACTTATCATTTGCAACTGGGAGTGCCTGGACGTTCAAATGCCCTGGAAATTTCGAGAAGATTAGGTTTGCCAGAAACCATTATTTCAGTAGCCAGTCAACAAATTTCTGACAGTGAGCATGATGTCAATCAGATGATTGAAAAGTTGGAAGAAAAAACGCGTGAAGTGATTGAAAGTTCAAGAAATATTAAAAAAATTGAACGAGAAAATCAAAGTTTACATAAAGATTTGACGAAAGTCTATAATCAAATTAATCGCGAGCGCGAGTTTGAATTAGAAAAAGCACAAAAAGAAGCTCAAGAAGTAGTTAAAAAAGCGAGTCTTGAAGCGCAAGAAATTTTGAAGAATCTCAATGATAAAGCAGCGTTGAAACCACATGAAATTATTGCTGCTAGAAAAGAACTTGAAGGTTTGGCTCCAACCATTGATTTTTCTAAAAATAAGGTTTTGAAAAAAGCGAAAGCACAAAGAGGACTTAAGCAAGGGGCTGAAGTTAATGTCACTTCTTATGGTCAGCGTGGTAAATTGATTCGTTTAGAAAAAGATGGACGTTGGACGGTTCAGATGGGTTCAATCACGACTCGTTTAAATGAAGATGAATTTGAAGTGATTGAAAGTCCAGAACAAATTCAAGCCAAAACTAAAAATGTCAGCAAGAAGGTGACTTCTAAAGTCAAAGCTCAACTTGATTTACGCGGGATGCGTTATGAAGAAGCAGAACTGGAATTGGATAATTATATTGACCAAGCTCTACTTGCAAATTTGATTCAAATTACGATTGTTCATGGGATTGGAACGGGTGTTATTCGAGAAATGGTACAGAAAAAACTTCAAAAACACCGTCATATTAAATCTTATGAATATGCACCAATTAATGCTGGTGGCTCTGGAGCAACGATTGCTATTTTGAAGTAAAATAATAAATTTCTCAAAATCTATTTTCTTGAAATTTTAAGTGAATTACACTAGAATAGTCTTACTGAAGAAAATTATTTCAATGAAGGAGATAAAATGGAATATAATATTACTGATGCAACGTTTGATGAAGAAACAAAAGAAGGGCTTGTTTTAATTGACTTTTGGGCAACTTGGTGTGGTCCATGTCGCATGCAAGCGCCAATTTTGGAACAACTTTCAGAAGAACTTGACGAATCAGAACTTAAGATTTGCAAAATGGATGTTGATGAAAACCCAGCAACAGCTCAAGGATTTGGCATTATGTCTATCCCAACATTGATGTTCAAAAAAGATGGTGAAGAAGTAAAACGCATTGTTGGTGTTCAAACAAAAGCACAACTTAAAGCCGTTATTGCTGAATTATCATAATAAAAATTACTGACAGAACTTTTTTCTTCTTGAAATAAAGTCTGTCAGTATTTTTTTATATTCAATTCTAGTGAAAAGTCCTGTCAGTAAAAGAGAGTGAAAGCATGGCACATACTGACAAGCCTGTCAGTAAAATGAGCGTGACAAAAGGCTTTTAAAATGATATGATTGAGAAAGAAAAATTTCAAAGAAAATAGGGATTTGGAAGGTCAAAAAGACTTTTCAAATTTTGAGGAGTTTAATATGTCAAAGAAAAAAGATACTGAACTTGAAATTATTGATACAGCTGACGGAGCTGTCATTAAAAGTGGAAAAAAAACAATCGCCGAAATTAAAGAAAAATCAGGAAATTTTGTCATTGTTTTTTCAGGTAAAGAAATTGCTACAGTGACTTCTTTTGAAGTAGCTCTTGAGGAAGCAATTATGGCTTATAATCTTTCGATTTAAAGATTTATTTGTGATTGATTTGAAATTTCTAAGTTATAACTTGAAATTAATAAGATAATTTGTTAAAATATTTCTTGTCGTCATAAAGCAATCTTGGGGTATAGCCAAGCGGTAAGGCAAGGGACTTTGACTCCCTCATGCGTTGGTTCGAATCCAGCTACCCCAGTAAAAAAACGTAAAAGGAAACGCTGTTTCCTTTTTTCTTTTTGCGAAAATATGCTAGAATAAGGTAAAACATTTATGAAAATGTAAGGAGAAGTTTATGAGAAAAACAAAAATTGTTGTTCCAGTCATGCTGACAGAGTTAGCAGAGCTTGAGAAAGTTTCTGTCAGTGATTATCGAACAGCAGATATTGTTGAATGGCGTGCCGATTTTTTGTCAGCAGATGAAATTTTAGAGATGGCTCCTAAATTCTTTGAAAAATTTAAAGAAAGTAAGATTTTATTTACTTTAAGAACAGTCAGAGAAGGCGGAAATATTCAAGTTTCTGAAAAAAAATATTTACAGATTTTAAAAGAAATTTTGACTTACAATCCCGCATATATCGATGTCGAATTCTTTACGCATGGCCCTTCATTTGCCGCTTTGAAAGATTTTCGGGATAAAATGGTGCTTTCTTATCATAATTTTGATGAAGTTCCGTCCGATTTGACCAATCGGTTGATTAAAATGCACGAAGAAGGAACTGCCTTTGTTAAAGTTGCTGTGATGCCAGAACGTGAATGTGATGTTCTTGATTTATTACAAATCACTCGTGATATGACTTTAGAATACGGTGATCATTTTATCAGCATGGCAATGGGTGACTTAGGACGACTTTCAAGAATTTCTGGCTATTTGACTGGCTCTTGCTGGACTTTTGCAAGTTTAGAAAATTCTAGTGCGCCTGGGCAAATTTCTCTCAAAGAAACAGAGTATATTTTGGATATCTTAGAAAAATAGAGAATGATATAATCAGAGATATTGTTCGGTTATGACAGATAATTTTTTTACTTTTATTAGGACAAGTAGAATGGACCAAAAGCTTTATAAGTGAAAATGTTATAATAGATAATGAAAAAGGACGCTTTGTTCATTAGAAATTAAAAATAGGATTAATTTACTGACAGCTATTCTGTCAGTAAAAAAGGAGAAAAAAGTGGTTATTAGCCGTTATTCACGTCCAGAAATGGCAGAGATTTGGTCAGAAGAAAACAAGTATAAAGCATGGCTTGAAGTCGAAATTCTTGCAGATGAAGCATGGGCAGAGCTTGGGGAAATCCCAGCAGCAGATGTGAAAAAAATTCGCGAAAATGCAACTTTTAATGTTGAACGTATTCTTGAAATTGAAAAAGAAACACGTCATGATGTGGTAGCTTTCACACGTTCTGTCAGTGAATCATTGGGTGAAGAACGCAAATGGGTTCATTATGGTCTGACATCAACAGATGTCGTTGATACAGCTTATGGTTATCTTTATAAACAAGCTAATGATATTTTGCGCAATGATCTAAAAAACTTTGCAGAAATTGTTAAAAATAAAGCTTTAGAGCATAAATACACAGTAATGATGGGTCGAACTCACGGCGTTCACGCTGAACCAACAACTTTCGGCTTGAAATTAGCCACTTGGTACAGCGAAATGAAACGAAATATTGAACGTTTTGAACATGCTGCGAAAGCTGTTGAAGCTGGGAAAATTTCTGGTGCTGTTGGAACTTTTGCTAATATTCCTCCATTTGTAGAAGCCTATGTTTGTGAAAAATTAGGGACTCGTCCGCAAGAGATTTCAACACAAGTCTTACCACGTGATTTACATGCAGAATACTTCCAAACGTTGGCGCTCATTGCGACATCAATTGAACGCATGGCCACAGAAATCCGTGGATTACAAAAATCTGAACAACGTGAAGTTGAAGAATTCTTTGCTAAAGGTCAAAAAGGCTCGTCAGCAATGCCACACAAACGTAACCCAATTGGTTCTGAAAATATGACAGGTTTAGCCCGCGTCATTCGTGGACATGCAATTACGGCTCTTGAAGATGTTAGTCTTTGGCATGAACGTGACATTTCACACAGTTCTGCTGAACGTATCATTGCACCTGATACAACAGAATTATTGGATTATATGTTGAACCGCTTTGGGAATATCGTTAAAAATTTGACTGTTTTCCCAGAAAATATGAAACGAAATATGGATGCGACTTTTGGCTTGATTTACAGCCAACATGTCATGTTAATGTTGATTGAAAAAGGAATGACGCGTGAAGCAGCTTACGATTTAGTTCAACCTTTGACTGCAAAATCTTGGGATGAACAAGTGATGTTTAGACCATTGCTTGAAGAAAATGAACAAATTCGTCAGTATTTGAATGATGAAGATATTGAAAAAGCTTTTGATTACAATTATCATTTAACAAGAGTCGATGAAATTTTTGACCGTGTCTTTGATTAATAAGAAAGCCTACTAAAAAGTAGGTTTTTTTGTTATTAAAACGAAATATAAAAAGGATTGACAAATTTAATGAAAACGGATACAATTGTAAATGTAAATATGAGAACGTTCCCACATGTGAAAGGAGGAAGTAATGACAACAATCAAGCAAGTTGCGCTTGAAGCAGGAGTTTCAAAGTCGACTGTTTCACGTTTTATTGCTCAGAATGGCTATGTAAGTGATGAAGCCAGAGAAAAAATTGAACGAGCAATTAAAAAACTAAATTTCAGACCCAATCTTTCTGCCCAATCTTTAAAAACTAAAAAGAATCAGCTTGTTGGACTATTATTGCCAGATATCTCCAATCCTTTTTTCCCAATGCTAGCCAAAGGAGCAGAGGAATTTTTAAAAGAAAAAGGTTATCGTGTGATGCTCGGAAATATTGGTGAAAAGAATCAATCTGAGCAAGATTATTTGAAAGTTTTGATTCAAAGTAATGCTGCTGGCATCATTTCAACCCATGATTTTAAAGAAGACTTTCCTGATTTGGATATTCCAACTGTAATCGTGGACCGAGTAGGCCATAAAAGTAACTATGGTGTTTTTTCGGACAATGAGTCAGGTGGACGATTAGCAGCAAAAGTGATTGTAACAGCAGGAGCAAAAAAAGTTGCTGTAGTCAGCGGTCCTTTGAATGCCACAAATATCAATAATCGTTTTAAAGCAAGTATTGCTTATTTAAAAGAAAAACAAGTTGATTTTAAAGCTTTTTACAGTCAAAGTTATGATTTTGAAGAAATTCAGAAAGAGGCGAGAGAAGTGCTTGCCAATGAAGAAAACTTTGATAGTATCATTGCACCATCGGATATTCATGCCATGGCTTATATCCACGAAATTCATCGTTTAAATAAGAAAATTCCTGAGAATATTCAAATTATTGGTTATGACGATATTCAAATGAGCCAATTCATTTATCCAGCACTCTCAACCATTCATCAATCTGCTTATCAGATGGGGCTTGAAGCTGCTCAACTTATTTATAAAATTGCGACTGACCAAGCAATTGAGAAGTCTAAAATTGAACTCCCTGTTCATTATGTAGCGCGTGAAACAATTCGACAAAAGAGAAAAGAATGAGGAATAATTAATGACAAAAGTAAGTGTTATAGGAAGTATTTCAATGGATTTAGTCACAAGGACTAACCGAGTGCCGAATGCTGGAGAAACAGTATTTGGTGAAGATTTCGCTATGGTTCCCGGTGGAAAAGGAGCGAACCAAGCCGTTGCTTTTGCCAGACTTTCTCCCAATGAAGTAAGTATGATTGGAGCAGTAGGCAAGGATGCTTTTGGTGAGAGTATTTTGCAAAACTTCAAAGAAAATGCAGTTCTTTTTGAAAATGTGGGAACGGTACCACAAACAACAGGAATTGCTCAAATTACTCTCTATGATGACGATAATCGTATTATTATTATTCCAGGTGCTAATAATGAAGTTCTACCAAGTTATCTAGCAGACCTTTGGGAGAAAATTAAAGAAAGCCAACTTGTTATTCTACAAAATGAAATTCCACATGAAACAAATCTAGCGATTGCTAAATTCTGTAAAGAAAATGCGATAAAAGTTCTTTATAATCCAGCTCCAGCAAGAAAAACAGATTTGGAAATGATTGATTTTGTTGATTATATCACACCGAATGAACACGAATGTAAGGAACTTTTTCCAAATTTAGCACTTGAAGAAATTCTCAAAAAATATTCAAATCGTCTGATTGTCACCTTAGGAAGTGAAGGAGTCATTTTCCACGATGGAGAGACTCTTCAAAAAATTCCTGCCATAAAAGCTAAAGTTGTAGATACAACTGGTGCAGGAGATACATTCAACGGAGCCTTTGCCTTTGGTTTGACTGAGAACTTATCAATTAGTGATTCTATCAGATTAGCTGTCGTTGCTTCTCATTTATCTATTCAAAAATTTGGCGCACAAGGCGGGATGCCAAAGCTATCAGAAGTTAAAGCAAAATTAAAAGAACTTGAAATTAATCTCTACTAAAAAAGAAAGAGAGTTAAATTTATGAAAAAAGAAGGAATACTTAATAGTGAATTAGCAAAAATTGCTGACGATTTGGGCCATACTGACCAAGTTTGTATTGGAGATTTAGGCTTACCAGTACCATCAGGTGTCAAAAAAATTGATTTAGCCCTGACCAGAGGAAAACCCAGTTTTCAAGAAGTGCTGGACATCTATTTGGAAAATATTTTAGTTGAAAAAGTCTATCTTGCTGAGGAAATAAAAGAAAATAATCCTGAACAGTTAGCGATTTTACTGACAAAATTATCAGCAGATGTTGAAATAGTTTTTGTCAGTCATGAAACCTTAAAATTAATGAATCATGAGGTCAAAGCAGTGGTGAGAACAGGAGAAAATACGCCTTATTCAAATATTATTTTACAATCAGGTGTCGCTTTGTGAAAAAGGAGGAGGTCAATTTTGAAAATAGAAATGAAGAACATTTCTAAATCATTTGGAACGAATAAAGTTCTTGAAGCAATTGATTTAACGATTAATTCAGGAGAAGTTCATGCCTTAATGGGAGAAAATGGGGCTGGAAAATCTACTTTGATGAATATTCTAACTGGTCTATTTCCAGCTTCTGGTGGGGAAATTGAGATTGACAGTGAAAAGAAAATTTTTAAAAATCCTCAGGAAGCAGAAGGATTTGGAATTAGTTTTATTCATCAGGAAATGAATACTTGGCCTGATTTAACAGTCTTAGAGAATCTTTTTTTAGGACGAGAGATAAAAAATAAATTTGGTATTTTAGATACGAAGGCCATGCGAAAAAAAGCAAATTTTGCTTTTGAACAGCTGGGAGTAAAAATTGATTTAGACAAAGAAATTGGTAATTTATCAGTTGGTCAGCAACAAATGGTTGAAATAGCTAAAAGTTTTTTGTCTGATTTAAAAATTTTGATTATGGATGAACCAACAGCAGCATTGACCGAAAGAGAAACAGAAAGATTGTTTTCAGTTATTGCTGGTCTAAAAAATCAAGGGGTTGGAATTATTTATATTTCTCATCGAATGGAAGAAATTTTTAAAATCACAGATTGTGTAACTGTCATGCGTGATGGTCTAGTCATTGATACGCAAAAGACGAAAGAAACCAACGTTGATGAATTAGTTAGAAAAATGGTTGGTCGGTCAATTACAGATTACTATCCCCAAAAAAATGCTGAAATTCGAGAAATTGTATTTGAAGCCGACCATTTATCGGCAGAATCTTTTAAAGACATTTCATTTTCAGTTCGTTCAGGTGAAATTCTCGGATTTGCAGGACTCATGGGAGCTGGTAGAACTGAGGTCATGCGAGCAATTTTTGGAATTGATAAGCTAAAATCAGGCACGATAAAAATTAATGGAAAGAGTCTAACTATCAATAACCCGGCACAAGCAATCAAAGAAGGAATTGGCTTTTTAACAGAAGACCGAAAAGATGAAGGACTTGTTCTTGATTTCTCAATAAAAGATAATATTACTCTTCCGAGTACAAAGGATTTTATTCATCATGGCCTCTTTGACGATAAAACAGCAACAACTTTTGTTAAGCAACTCTCTGAGCGTCTTAATGTTAAAGCGACAGATGAAGAACAAATAGTTGGTTCTCTATCTGGAGGAAATCAACAAAAAGTTGTCCTTGCCAAATGGATTGGCATTGCGCCAAAAGTTTTAATCTTAGATGAACCAACACGAGGAGTCGACGTGGGAGCCAAGCGTGAAATTTATCAATTAATGAATGAACTTGCTGAACGTGGTGTTCCAATTATTATGATTTCAAGTGATTTACCCGAAATTCTTGGTGTTGCAGACCGAATTGCAGTGATGCATGAAGGAGAAATAGCAGGAATTTTAGCCAAAAAAGAAGCAACACAAGAAAATGTGATGCAGCTCGCAACAGGAGGACAATAAGTGTGAAAGCTCTATCTCAAAAATTCAGTTCTTTAACGACAATGATTGCTCTGATTGTTTTGATGATTATCATTACGTGTATCAATCCCAACTTTATGACGGCAAACAATTTGCTAAATTTACTCTTACAAGTCACGGCTAATGGATTTATTGCCTTTGGGATGACCTTCGTAATTCTAACTTCAGGAATTGACCTGTCAGTTGGCGCAATTTTAGCCCTTTCAAGTGCAGTGTCCGCAGGTTTTATAGCCCAAGGACTGCCTTTACCGCTAGCAGTAGTCTGTGCGTTAATCATTGGTGCTTTTCTTGGAGCGATCAATGGTGCACTTATTGCCTATGGGAAATTGGCCCCTTTCATTGTAACTTTAGCTACTCAAATGGTTTACCGCGGAGCAACCCTTGTTTTTACTGATGGTAATCCAATTACTAAACACATGGATGGCTATTTCTTAGCCTATATTGGACAAGGTTATTTACTGGGTATTCCTTTCCCTGTTATTTTAATGATTCTTGTTTTCATTGTTTTATGGATTTTACTTCATAAAACAGCCTTTGGTAAATCAGTTTATGCTTTGGGTGGTAATGAAAAAGCTGCTTATATTTCAGGAATTAAACTAAATAAAGTAAAAATTGCCATTTACACTTTATCTGGAGCAATGTCCGCAATTTCTGGTTTAATCATCAGTTCTCGTTTGTCATCAGCAACGCCACAAGCAGGTTCTGGCTACGAAATGTATGCAATCGCTGCCGTTGTCCTTGGGGGAACCTCTCTAATGGGAGGAAAAGGGCGTATGTTTGGAACTATGATTGGGGTATTAATCATTGGTGTTCTAAATAATGGTTTAAATATAATTGGTGTGTCAGCCTTTTGGCAACAAGTCATCCAAGGATTAGTTATTCTCGTTGCAGTTCTTATCGATGTCATTCGTAGCAAACGGAAATAGGAGAGTTGAACATGAAATTAGTAAAAAAATTAACTTTTGCTTTTGTAGCTACTTTAGCAGTCTCAACTTTGACCGCATGTAGTCTTTATACCGGTATTCCAGGCCGTGATGGAAAGGAAAAAGTAGAAGAGGTAACGCATAAGAAACCAAATGAATTAAATATTGGTGTTTCTATTTCGACAACAAACAATCCTTATTTTGTTTCAATGAACAATGCGATTAAATCAATGGCCAAAGAAAAAAATACAAAATTAACGGTTTCTGATGCCCAAAATGATTCTGCAACACAATTAAATAATGTTCAAAATTTCATCAGCCAAAATGTGGATGCGATTTTAATTAATCCTGTAGATTCTGATGCCATTGTTCCAGCCATTAAAGCAGCCAATAATGCCCATATCCCAGTGATTGCAATGGATAGAGGATCAAATGGTGGAACAGTTTTAACAACCGTTGCCTCTGATAATGTGGCAGCTGGGAAAATGGCGGCTCAAGCCGTTGAAAAATTGGTTGGGAAAAACGTAAAAGTTCTGGAACTTTCTGGAACGCCAGGGGCTTCGGCAACAATAGACCGTGGTAAAGGATTTAATAGTGAAGCTAAGACCTTAGGTTTAAATATATTATCCAGTCAATCAGCTAATTTTGACAGAACAACTGGCTTAAATACTACTCAAAATATGCTCCAATCTCATAAAGACGTCCAAGCAATCTTTGCGCAAAATGATGAAATGGCACTGGGAGCAGCTAAAGCTGTGCAAGCCACTGGACAAAAAATAGCCATTTTTGGAATTGATGGTGAGTCTGAAACACATGATGCCATAAAAGCAGGGACAATGACCGCAACGATTGCTCAACAACCAGCTAAAATTGGTGAAATGGCTTTGCAAGCTACCTATGATTATTATCAAGGTAAAAAAATAGCACATATGATAAATTCGCCAATCTATCTTGTGGACAAAGATAATGTTGACCAACATCAATGGTAGTATAAAAATATAAATTCTGTCGCTAGGACAGAGTTTTTTTTATTTTTAAAAATAAAGATGAATAATGAATAAAAATATAAATTTGTCCAAGTGACATTTTTAAACTTCGCAAAAAGTAAAATTTATAATATAATAGATAGCTGGGGCTCTTTTAGGTTTGTAAAACTAAAAAGAGTTTATCCTCTAAAAAAAGGAGAAAAAATGGGAGAAAATACTGTTCCTCAAAAATCTAGTGATAATGCGGGTTCAATAGTGGCTTTAATGGTGGCCCTATTGGTAGCAATCTTTGCTTTTCAGCTCAATGCTTCGATGCTCTCGCCTGCTTTGGTTACCATGCAGACCCAATTACACACGACAGCTTCGTCTATAGCACTAACACAAACCATCTTTTTTACAGCTGCGGCCTTATTTGCTCTATTTTTGCCTCGTTTGGCGGATTTGATTGGACGAAAAAAAGTTCTAATTGGAATGCTTACTTTGACAATGATTGGTTGTCTTATCTCAGGATTTGCTACAAATGTGGGGATTTTGATGATTGGTCGTATTTTACAAGGTGCTGCTGGCCCTGTGGTTCCGCTTTGTTTAATTATTCTGCATGTGAAAGTGCGTGATGAGAAGAGATATGCAAAATTAATGGCCATACTTACTTCAATCAATGGTGGAATTGCTGGGGTTGATGCATTAGCAGGTGGTTGGCTAGTAAGTCATGGTGGATTTCGTTCTGTATTTTTTGTTATGGGAATTACTGCGGCACTTGCTATTCTTTTAGTAAGTTTTGGAACGCAAGAGTCAACTGCAAAAGATACACCAAAAATGGATTGGAGCGGAGTCATTCTTTTAGTAGTGGCAATGGGTGCGCTCTTGAGCGCGGTGAATGCCTTGCAAGGAAGTTTTGGAAATCTTGGACTTCCTAATTGGCTTTTAGCTTCACTCTTGGCTCTTTTAGGTTTGATTTGTTTTGTTGGATTTTGGCAAGTTGAAAAACGAGTGAATCATCCAATGGTTCCTATTCATTATTTGAAACAAAGAAGAACTTGGGGGTTATTAATTACAACTCTCCTAACGATGACTGGTGTCTTTGCAATTATGAATGGTATTATTCCAGCTTTGGGTCAAGATGGTAAGTTTGGTTTGGGACTTGGGGCAGATATGGTTTCTCTTGTTACCCTTACTCCTTATGCACTTGCTGGCTTATTCTTTGGACCTGTTTCAGGATTCTTGGCTGCTCGCTTTGGTTTTACAAAAGTCCTTCGGGTTGGACTTTTAACGACGATTATCGGTATTGGTTTGGCCGTTGTTGGAGTGCTACAATCTTCAATCTGGCTTTTATTGTTGGTATCTATCTTCATTGGGATTACCTATGCTGGAATAACAAATATTATGTTAAATGGTCTGGGAATCGTGCTTTCACCAGAGGATAATCCAGGTTATCTTCCGGGCTTAAATGCAGGAATGTTTAATTTAGGAGCTGGTATCAGTTTCATAATCTTGTACGCAGTGCCAACGCTTTTACATACCAGTGTTGGTGGAAGTAGTTCTGGTTATATTTCTGGAATTGTCACAGGATTGATTCTTGTTATTATTGCTTTCTTTACTTCATTTTTAATTCCAGATTCTAAAAATGTAAAATAAATGAGTTACTTATAAAAAACTCTGTCGGAATTCCGTCAGAGTTTTTTTATTCGGGTAAATTATCAAAGTATTCAGGGAAAGCTTGTAAAACTGCCATTTCTTCGTCAAACATCAAGTGCAAATGTTTGGCAGCTGCTGTGACAGCTTTTTCTCCATCATGATTTTCAACAGCGCAGAGTATTTCCTTGTGTTGCTCAATCAAGGTATTCCATGGTAAATCAGAAATCGCAAGGCGTAGCCACCGGAAACGATTGAACTGAATATTAATGGTTTGAAGCCAGTCCCAGACTTGGGCATGATTAGTCATTAAATAAAAAGTTTTATGAAATTCTTCATCAGCATTAAAAAAATTGTGATATTCTGCTTTAGCAGCATATTGTTCTTGAAGTTCAATTGCATCACGCGCTTGGTTGAGTAAAAGATTATTATTCTCTAAAGCCGCAGCTTCGGAAACAATTTTGGCTTCTAAATTTTCCCGAATGAATCGAGCATTGATGGCAGCATCTAAATCAATTTTTGTGACGTAGGTTCCTGATTGAGGGATGCTGTAAATGAGTCCATCACGACGTAAACGAAGAAGTGCCTCTCTGACAGGAGTTCGGCCTAATTGCAAATCAATTTCGATATTTTTTTGTGAAATTTTTTGCCCAGGACGATATTCATTCCTGAGAATTTTGCCTGTAATTTGTTTATAGGCCTGATTCTGTAGATTAAAATTCAATTCATTCATTCTGTAATTATAGAGCAGAGGGGCGGTAAAGTCAAATAATAAAGGTATTCTTTTAAAATAATGTCTTTTTTTTAATATATTCTTGACAACGGTTTCTTAAAAGTGATATACTAGTTTTCGTAGAAGAAAAACTGATATATCACTTTTGGTATTTAAAGGAGAAATCATGGTGAAATTGCTTGATGATTATTTGATAAAAGCTGAGGAATTTAAAAAAGCGAAAATTAAAATTCCTAACTTTAATCAAGACAAAGTTATAGAGTCAACAGCTGATAATCCAGTCTGGGTCCACTTTGGTGGAGGAAATCTTTTTAGATGTTTCCATGCGGTTGTCGCCCAAGACTTACTCAATCAAGGAGAACTCAACTCAGGTCTTATTGTGGCTGAAACTTATGATGATGAGGTAATTGATAAAAGCTATCGGGCATATAATAATCGTTTTCTGTCAGTGACAATGAAATCAGATGGAACTTTTGATAAAGAATTGATTGCGAGTGTTGCTGAAAGTTTTTATTTTAATGCAGAAAATACCGAGGGTTGGGCTCATTTAACAAAAGTCTTTGAAAATCCGTCTTTGCAATTGACGACTTTTTCGATTACAGAAAAAGGTTATTCACTACGGGATTCAAAAGATCAATTGACGCCTTTGGCACTTGAAGATATGCAAGGAAGAAGCAAGCCCAAAACCAATATGGGAGCCGTTACTTATCTCCTTTATGCAAGATTTAAAGCTGGTAAATTTCCGATTGCCATGGTGAGCACAGATAATTTTTCAGAAAATGGTTTGAAATTGCAAGAAGCGATTTTGACCATTGCTAAAGCTTGGGTGGAAAATGAAATCGTAGAACAAGATTTTTATGATTACCTTATCAATCCTAAAAAAGTCAGTTTTCCCTGGTCAATGATTGACCGAATTACACCCAATCCGTCTGAAAAAGTTGCAAAATTACTGACAGCTGATGGTTTTGAGGATACAGAAATTTTACATAGTCAAAAACATACAAATATTGCTCCTTTTGGTAATACGGAAGAAGTTCATTATTTAGTGATTGAAGATACTTTTCCAAATGGCAGGCCGGCATTAGAAAAAGCTGGAGTTATCTTGACTGATCGTGAAACAGTCAATGATGCTGATCAGATGAAAGTTACCGCTTGTTTGAACCCCTTGCATACCGCTTTAGCTATTTTTGGAAGTTTATTAGATTATCATTCAATTTGGGAAGAAGTTGCCAATCCAGATTTGTTAGCACTTGTTAAGAATTTGGGGTATGGCGAGGCTTTGCCTGTGGTTAAGAATCCGAAAATTATCAATCCGAAAGATTTTATTGACCAGTTATTGACTAAACGTTTACCAAATAAAAATATTCCAGATACACCACAGAGAATTGCGGCAGATACGTCACAAAAAATTCCTGTTCGCTATGGCGTAACGATTGGACACTATATTGCCAATCCAAGATTTTCTGTTAAAGAATTGGAATTTATTCCATTAGTCATTGCTGCTTGGTGCCGTTATTTAATCGGAATTAATGATGAGTTAGAAAGTTTTTCTTTAAGTCCTGACCCTCTTCTTGAAGAGTTGCAAGCTTTTGTTGCCGAGGTAAAATTAGATGGTAGTCAGCAAGAAATTCATGAAATTCTAAAACCTATCTTATCTAATCACCAAATTTTTCCAAATGAGATGTACCAAACAGGGCTAGCTCAAAAGATTGAAAATTACTTTGAGCAAATGCTTCAAGGCAAAGGAGCAGTGCTTAAGACACTGCAAATCGTCCTAAAAGAACACGGAAAAAATTACTGACAGGCTACTTATTTAGAACTGTCAGTAAAAAATATCTGAAAATTTACTGACAGAATGTTTAATTTTGAGCTGTCAGTAAAAATACTGCTATCAGTTTTTTCATTTCTGCCAAATTGTGAAAAGAAAAAACTGACCAACTTTTTAATCAAGCTTTAAATAAAGTTTTGGCAGATTTGCAAAATCAAAATTACGAAATCATTGACGTACAACTTTCAGCTGGTCTTACCGCTTAGTGGTAAGCTACAGCACACTATTTGATTTTATATAAATAAGATAAAGGAATAAAAAAATGGAAATGACAATGCGTTGGTTTGGTTCAAATGCAGATAAGATAAAACTTTCTGAAATTGCCCAAGTTCCAGGTGTTAAAGGAGTCGTTGGAATGATTATGGACATTCCAGCAGGAGAAATTTGGCCAAAGGAGAGAATCAAAGCACTTAAAGAAGAAATTGAATCCGCAGGTTTAAGTTTAAAAGTAATTGAATCTGTCAATATTCATGATGATATCAAAATTGGTTTGCCAACTCGTGATAAATATATTGAGAATTATAAAGAAACGATTCGAAATCTTGCTGAGTTTGGGATTGAAGTGATTTGCTATAATTTTATGCCTGTATTTGACTGGTTGAAATCAGATTTGGATTATCATTTATCTGATAATTCACAAACTATGGCTTTTATTGCTGGGGATATTCCAGCAAACCCTCAGGAGATAATTGACCGCGTTCAAGCAGCGGATGGTGGCTTTTCACTCCCAGGTTGGGAACCTGAAAGATTATCAGAAGTCAGAGGACTCTTTGAGGCATACAAAAATGTCGATGAGCATAAATTGCGTGAAAATTTTGCTTATTTTCTAAAAGCAATCATTCCTACATGTGAAGAAGTTGGGATTAAAATGGCGGTTCACCCTGATGACCCTCCTTATCCGATGTTTGGGCTTCCTCGGGTGGTGAAAAATCGGGAAGATTTAGATTGGATATGTAATGTTGTAGATAGTCCGTCAAACGCGATTACGCTTTGTACGGGGTCGATTGCTGAAGATCCAGCTAATAATGTCTATGAAATTATGGCTGAATTTGTCAAAAGAGACCGAATTCCTTTTGCACATGTGCGGAATATTAAATTTTTGCCAAGTGGTGAAAAAGATTTTTATGAAGCTCCTCATCTGTCGGAGTATGGTTCGCTTGATATGTATAAAATAATGAAAGCCATGTATGATAATGGTTTTGATGGCTATATTCGTCCAGACCATGGTCGAATGATTTGGGGAGAAACAGGACGCCCAGGCTACGGTTTATATGACCGAGCACTTGGAGCAAGTTATCTTAATGGGCTTTGGGAGGCGCTTGAGAAAACGAATCAGTAAATAAAAATGATATGAAGAAATCTATTTTAAAGAACTTTTTGTGAAAAAATGTGCGGAGAATACTCTCCGCTAAAATTAAAACGTTGGAGTAAGCGTTTCACAAAGTTCACAAATTAACAAAGTTTATGGAAAAATTTGTCAATTTTCACTGACAAAAATATAAAAATAGGAGAATCTGTTTAAAATGGCAGAAAAACAAAAAACTTCATGGGTTTATACCCCAAAAGCAATCAATACAAGGCGTGGTCTTCTTTACGGTTTGACTGATTTAATGGGCGGAGGCTGGAATAACATTGTTTCAGGAGTTATCTTTGTCTTTGTTCTTTCACAAGGAATTAGTCCTCTTTTTACAGGAGCAGTTTTGGGAATTGGTCGGATTATTGATGCCATCTGGTCCCTCTTTTTTGGGGCAATTACTGACCGTTTTTATCGAACAAGATTAGGACGAAAATATGGCCGACGTCATTTCTTTATTGCACTTGGCGGAATATTATTTGCGATTTTATTTCCAATGTTTTGGATTTCAACTAGCAGTTGGCAATATTATCTTTGGGTTTATGTTGCGATTGAGGTAGCGATTTCCATGATTTTAATTCCTTGGGAAACCTTGCCTACGGAAATGACGCCTGATTATAAAAAACGAACCACTCTTTCAGGGAGTCGAATGTTTATTTCAGCAACTGGAACGGCCATTGTCTTCTTTACCTTAGCTGTACTTAAGTCATTTAATAATCCTAATGCTTATCTTTATACGGGAATTACTTGGACAGTCATTTTTGTCATTGCCATTTTCACTTCATGGCGAGCAAGCTGGGAACGTCCTTTAACTCCAGAATTTCTAGCAGAATTAGATGCTCAACCACGACTTGGATTTAGTGGATTTATGAAAAAAACAGTGACAGATTACTTTGGCACTTTCAAAAATAAATCATTCAGAAAACATTTATTGGTTTATCTCCTCTCATTTACAGGAAAAGATTTCTATTCTACACTGCTCCCAACTTTTATCGTGATTGGATTGTCCGGAACATCTGCCAATGCTCCGTGGGTTCTCCAAGCACTCTCAGCATTTGGTATTCTATCGACTATTGCTGCAGTAAAATTAATGGTCACTCGTGGTCCGAAATATTTATTTACTTTGAGTTATTTGGCGATTATTGTGGCCATGTTAGGTTATTTTGTTATCTATTTGACAGGGATTAATAATCCAATGTGGATGCTTGTGATTGTTTCCATTATTTATCAACTTGGACGAGGAATTTTAGAATTTACTCCTTGGAATGTTTTCCCTTTTATACCCGATGTTGACCGAATTTTTACACATGGTGATAAAGCGGGCGTATATGCTTCTGTCATGACTTTCTTTCGTAAATCAACAGGGGCACTTGCAACATATATTGCTGGTTGGGCTCTTGAAGAAATTGGATTTAATTCCACAACAATGACGACTCATGCAAATACGCCATTAGGTATTCAGCACGGAATTATGTTGATTTTCATCTTTGTTCCAATTGGCTTGTTAGCAGCCGCATTAATTGCAGCTCGCACCTTTAAACTTAATCGAGCCAATCATGATATTTTAAAAGCAGAATTGCAACGTCTTGAAGAAGGAGGCTCAAAAGCTGATGTAACTCTTGAAACACGTCAGGTCGTTGAATTACTGACAGGTCACTCTTATGAAAAATGTTGGCCTGACCAAGCAGACATTTAATGACAAAAGCTTAAAAGTTTAATGACAGGCGCTGTCAGTAAATTTATCGGAGAAAAACGATGGAAAATCAATTGTTAACACTAAAAAATAATGAGCTTACTGTTCAAATTAATCCAAAAGGGGCTGAATTAACTCATGTAATTGAGAATAAAAATAAATTTGATTTTATTTGGAATGGCTCTGAGTGGCCAAAACATGCCCCAATTTTATTTCCGGCTATTGGACGTTCAACTGATGATGAATATTTGCTGAACCAGAAGATTTATCCGATGCAACAACATGGTTTTGCTTCAGATTATTTCTTTGAAATTATTGACCAGAAAGAAGACCAGATAAGTTTGTCATTAAAAGATAACGAGGAAACTTATCAATCCTACCCTTTTCAATTTGAATTAAAAGTCACTTATCAACTGGTCAGTAAAAAATTGAAGATTCAATTTGAAATAAAAAATCTGTCAGTAAAAAAATTGACTTTTGCCTTAGGATTTCATCCAGCTTTTAACTTGTCAGCAAATTTTGAAGATTACCAGATTTCCTTTGAAACTAAGGATAAGACTTTAAAACAATTTGAAATTGTCAAAAATCCATTTCCTTATCGTTCGGGAAAAATCATAGAAATTAATAAAGCTGTCAGTAATTTTCCACTTGAAAGAGAATTCTTTGAAAAAGGGCTCGTCATTTTTGACAATAAAATCGAGGAAGTGAAACTTTTTTCACAAGAGACTGATTATCAAATGACCATGAAAATGACGGATTTTCCTTATCTTTGCTTGTGGACAAAAGAAGACGAAAATCTTTCTTACCTCTGTATTGAACCCTTCCAAGGACTGCCTGATGTTCTCAATCAAAAACAAGAACTCTTGCAAAAAGAAGGAAATATCAGCTTAAAATCAAATGAATCAAAAACTTATGAAGTTGAATTAACTTTTAATAGTAATAAAGGAGAATCATGAAATTTTTATCAGAAGATTTTTTACTAACGAATGAAAGTGCCAAGATGCTTTTTCACAAACATGCAGAAAAAATGCCAATTATTGATTATCATTGCCATCTTGAACCCGCAGAAATTTATGAAAATAAAAAATATGAAAATTTAACACAAATTTGGCTAGGTGGGGATCATTATAAATGGCGTTTGCTCCGTGCGAATGGTATTCCTGAAAACTTAATTACTGGCGATGGAGAGGATTATGAAAAGTTTTTAGCATTTGCTAAAACACTCGAAAAATCATTTGGTAATCCAATTTATGAATGGACTCATCTGGAATTAAAACGATTTTTCCATATTGATAAGTTGATTTCAAGCGAGACAGCCAAAGAAATTTGGGATGAAGCGAACCAAATGCTTGCCACAGATGATTTCAGACCACGCGCATTGATTAAAAATTCACAGGTAAAAGTTGTTTGTACAACAGATGACCCTGTTTCAACGCTTTCTTATCATGAATTATTAGCCAAAGAGGAAAAAGATTTCAAAGTTTTGCCAGCTTTAAGACCAGACCATTTAATTTCGATTACTGACGGACATTTTGCAGACTATTTGACAGAGCTGTCAGCAGTTTCTGGAATTGAAATAAAAGGTTTTAAGACGATGATTAAGGCACTTGAACAAAGATTTGAATTTTTCACAAGCCTTGGTGGACGTTTGTCTGACCACTCCTTATCTACCTATACTTTTGCAGAAACTAAAAACGTGGATTTAGATTCTATCCTTCAGAAAGCCAAAGAAAATCAAACTTTAACAGACCTAGAATATAATCAATACATTACGGCATTAATCCTTGAAATTATGAAATTAAATAAAAAATTTGAATGGACAATGCAACTCCATGTTAACGTCAACCGTTCTATCAATGGCCCAGCCTTAAGTAAAATTGGTGAAAATACTGGATTTGATAGTATGGGTACTCAAGCTAATATTTCTGAGGAATTAACCAAACTCTTTAGCAAAGCAGCAGAACTTGAAACCATACCAAAAACCATTCTATACTCCCTTAATCAAAATGATTGGCTTGAATTAGCCACAATGATTGGCTGTTTTCAAGGTGAAGGAGTGCAACAATTACAACTTGGAGCTGGTTGGTGGTTCAATGACACCAAAAAAGGAATGGAAAACCAATTAGAGATTTTTGCTTCACAAAGTTTATTGTCCAATTTTGTCGGAATGTTGACAGATTCACGGAGCTTTTTAAGTTATCCACGTCATGAATATTTCCGTCGCGTCCTCTGTAATTTTGTTGGACAGTTGATTGAAAATGGTAGAATCCCTGATAATGAAGCACTTGTTGGAAAAATGATTGAAGATATTAGTTATAATAATGTGCATGATTATTTTGGATTTTTCAAAGATGAGGACTCTAAGCAATGACTGAATTTATAACACTTGGCGAACCTTTAGTCGTTCTTGCCTCAGAAAATCAAGATATAAGTTTAGATGTAGCTGAGCATTTCAGCAAATATTTAGCTGGTGCGGAGCTAAATGTTGCGATTGGTTTGAGTCGTCTAGGACATAAAGGAATTTACCTTTCTAAAGTCGGAGAAGATTCATTTGGGAATTTTATTATTGAATCAGTCAAAAAAGCGGAGATTGAAACGACCTATCTCACCAAAGATAAAAACTATTCAACAGGCTTTTATTTAAAACAAAAAGTAAGTGAGGGCGACCCAAAAGTTGATTATTATCGCAAAAATTCTGCAGCGGCCAATTTATCCATTGCTGAACTAAAAGCTCTAGATTTATCAGGGATAAAAATTGCGCATCTCTCAGGAATTTTTCCAGCCCTTTCAGAAACTAGTTTAAAAACTTTTCAAGCATTCAATCAAAAATTAAATGAAGCAGATATTTTAACCATTTTCGATCCAAATTTACGACCTGTACTTTGGGATAATCAAGAAAAAATGATAAGAACAATCAATGATTTAGCAAAGCAAAGTCAAATCATTCTGCCAGGAATAAATGAAGGTGAAATCTTGACCGGTTCATCCGAACCAGAAAAAATCGCTAATTTTTACCTTGAGCAAAGCCCTCTCACAAAGATTGTAGTTGTCAAATTAGGTGCTGACGGTGCTTTTGTAAAATTAAAAAATGGTGAACAATATTTTGTTTCTGGATTTAAAGTAGCAAAAGTTGTTGATACGGTTGGAGCAGGAGACGGATTCGCCGTTGGTCTTGAGTCTGCCTTACTTGAAGGAAAAACCTTAAAAGAAGCCGTCAAGCGTGCCTGTGCCGTTGGAGCATTAGCAGTTCAAAGCTCAGGAGATAGTGAAGGTTATCCCACAAAAGAAGAATTAAAAGCATTTTACAAGGAGATGTAGTCATGCAAAGAGCAGAATTATTAAATAAAGTGATTCAATCAGGAGTCGTCTCGGTCGTCCGAGCTGAGAGTGGCGAAAAAGCATTAAAAATCGTAGAAGCTGTCATCTCAGGAGGAATCACTTCTATCGAATTGACCTATTCAGTCCCGCGAGCTAACGAAGTTATTTCTGATTTGGTAGCCAAGTATCTAGGAACAGATGTAGTGATCGGAGCAGGGACAGTTTTAGATCCGACCTCTGCTCGTTTGGCCATTGTTGCAGGGGCTCAATTTATTGTCAGTCCAAGTTTTAACAAAGAAGTCGCAAAGATATGTAATCTTTATCAGATTCCCTATGTTCCGGGAATTTTAACTCCACTCGAAGCTCAAAAAGCTTTAGAATATGGGTCAGAGTTAATCAAACTTTTCCCAGGTGATATTACAGGTCCCAAAATGATAAAAGACTTAAAAGGTCCATTTCCTTATATTAATATCCTTCCATCGGGAGGAGTAAATGTTGATAATGTTGCTGAATGGTTTGCAGCAGGAGCAGTAGCTGTAAGTGCTGGAGGTGGGGTTACAGCTCCAGCAGCCAACAACAATTATAGTGGGGTTACTGAAAATGCCAAGAAATTTATGGCAGCATTTAAGGCAGCTAAGAAATAAAAATTAACTATTAATTTTCCCTTTTGAATAATAAAAAACTTCATTTTTTGGAGTTTTTTTATTTTCCAAAGTTCAGTCCAATTATTTTTATTTAGTAAAAGTAATTTGGACTGTAAGCGCTATATTTTGGTAAAATAATTGAGTTATAATAAAAAATACAAGGGAGCGTTTTTATGATTAATTATGATTTAGACATTCTCTTTTTTTCAAAACATAAATTATGGAAATTAGAGCGAATATTGGAGGTCACTAATCTAGATAAAGAAAAATTTTATCGAATATTGGAGGAATTTAATCAAAAATTTGAAAATCAAGGTTTAAAAAAATTAGATTATAAAAATGAATGCTTAGCAATTTTTGATAAAATAGAAAATTTTGAAGAAACTCGTTATTCTATCAATCAAAAGACATTTATTTTATCAGAAGTTGAAAGACGTTCCCTTATATATCTACTTATTTTTACAAATGAATCTTCCCTCTCAATAGCTCTTTTTCAAAAATATCTTCAAGTAAGTAAAAATACGGTTTTAAGTGATTTAAAAAAACTTAGAGAGGAGCTTATGCGCAAAAATATTCAGATTGAATATTCAAGAAAAAAAGGATTTTACCTTAATTTTGAGGAGAAAATTTTACAGGAGAAGGCTTGGTATTATTTGCAAAATTTATCTGAGGACGCAGGATTTTATACCTTATCAAAAGTTTTAAATGATAAGGATCCATTAACTATTTTTAAGAATAATCAGCTATTGAAAAAGATAATGCAAGAACTACAGATTGAGATTGTTTATAGTCGATATCTTTCGACATTACTGTTTGCAAGTTTGCTCAAGTGTAGAGGTTTTGAAAAGGGGAGTGAAAATATTAATGAGCTACTCAAATCATTAATTATTGGGATGTCGGATGGAAAAAATACAATTGAGCAAGACAATGGTTTATACCGAATGGCCTTTAGCATTATGGAAAATGTTATGAAATTAGCAGCAATTGAATTCGATGATTTCACAAAGACCTTTATGGCACTATTAGCTCACCTAACTCCTGCATACTATCGATTAAAAAATCATTTTGAATTAAAAAATGTCCTGCTTGAACGGATAAAAAAAGAGTACCACTCCTTGTTTTTACTGATGGATAACGTCCTTCAACCATTAAAAGAAGAGGTCGGTGAAATTTCAGAATCTGAGAAAGCTTATTTTGTTATTTTATTTGGTGGAGAGATTTATAAAAATAAGTACTCAGGTAAATCATTAAAAGCAATTGTACTCTGTGTAAATGGAATCAGTTCGAGTTTAATTATGCAAAAAAGACTAGAGAGTTTATTCCCGACAATGGAATTTATTCTGAGTGCTCGAGTCTCTCATTTCGAAAAATTACCTATAAATTCATATGATATTATTTTTTCAACGGTTCCTGTAAAGTCAGACAAAAAAGTTTATCTTATGTCAGCTTTTCCAGAGCAGCGTGAAGAAAATAAGCTCTATAATCAAGTTTTACAAGATTTTCAGCTCCCAGGTTTTATAAAACCATCTGCTCAAACTATTTTAGATTCAATAGAACCGTACATTATTATAAAAAAACCAGCAAGTAAACTGGATTTAATAAAAATTATTGAAAAAAAATTAAATCGTACTAGAAAAGAAGGGAAACTATCAGGAGTTATGCTAACAGATTTACTTACAAAAGAAAAAATAAATTTTACCAATAGAGAATTGACCTGGCAAGAAGCAATTGAATTAGCTGCACAGCCCCTTCTTGATAAACATGAAATTGAAGAGCGTTATATCAAAGCTATTATTGATAAAGTAGAAGCTTTCGGCCCTTATATTGACTTAGGATTGGGAATTGCCCTTCCTCATGCTCGTCCAGAGGAAGGGGTCAAAAAATTAGGAATGTCATTTTTAAGATGTGAACATCCAGTAAAGTTAATGAACGATGATAAGCATGAAATTAAACTTTTTATTGTTTTAGCAGCTATTGATAATGAGACCCATCTTAGAGCTTTATCAACACTTACTAAGATATTATCAAATAAAGAACGCTTGGGTCAGTTACTTGCAGCAACAAATGCAACAGAAGTTGAACAAATACTTTTAGAAGAAGAAGGAGAAAAATAATATGAAATTTGCATGTGTATGTCAATCTGGGTTAGGAACGAGTTTTATGGTTCAAATGAACATTCAGTCATTATTAGAAGAATCAGGAGTAAATATTGATAATTTCGAATTGGAGCATATGGATGTTGGGTCAGCAACACCAGATGCAGCGGATTATTTTTTTGTTGAGGCAACATTAGTATCTGCTCTTCCTAATATTCCCACAGAAAAAATTATGCCACTTCAGTCAATTATTGATAAAGAAGTTGCGCGTGAAGCACTTTATAAAGTGCTTGATGAAAATAACATAAGTCATCAATAAGAAAAAATAAATCGAATCTATAAAGTACAAAATTTTTCTAGACTAGAGGAGAAAAATAAAATGAATGGTATTTTAAACTTTATTGTATCAGTCGCAACTACTCCAGCGCTTTTAGTTGGATTAATTGCAATGTTGGGATTGATTTTGCAGAAAAAAACAGCAAGTACGGTTATCCAAGGTTCAATTAAAACATTTGCAGGTTTTTTGGTTTTGACTGGGGGTGCGGGGATATTAGTTACCTCATTGAATCCCTTTGCAACGATGTTTCAACATGTCTTTAATGCTAAGGGAGTTGTGCCATCCAATGAAGCGGTGGTTGCTTTAGCATTAGTGAAGTATGGAACACCCGCAGCCTTAATTATGATTGTGGGATTTATTGTCAATGTAATACTTGCACGTTTTACAAGATTTAAATATATTTTCTTGACTGGACAAGCAATGCTCTATGTATCAACAATGTCAGCTGTTGTACTTATTTCTGCTGGACTAGGAAATGGTTGGTTGACAATCTTGTTAGGAGGAATATTTGAAGGAACATTGCTGACAATCACACCCGCTCTAACTCAACGCTATATGCGGAAGATCACTAGTAATGATGGAGTTGCAATGGGCCATACTGGCAATATGGGCTATGCTCTATCCGGTTGGCTTGGAGAAAAATTTGGAAATAAGGATCCAGAAAAATCAACTGAAAAATTAAATATCCCTAAAAACCTTGGGTTTTTGAGAGATTCTACTGTTTCTATTTCTCTAGTAATGATGGTTGTCTATATTATTTTAGCTTTAATTGCAGGTCCTCGTTTTGTTGAAAGTCCAGCTTTGTCTGCTGGAACTAATTATATTGTCTATGCGGTCATTCAAGCAGGGACTTTTGCAGCAGGATTTGTGGTTGTTCTTCAAGGTGTTCGTATGATTTTGTCAGAAATTATTCCAGCATTTCAAGGGATTGCTAAAAAGCTTGTTCCTAACTCCAAACCAGCATTAGATGTTCCAATAGTATTTCCTTATGCGCCCAATGCTGTTTTAATTGGATTTTTTGTCTCATTTATTGTTGGAGTTATTTCTATGCTAATAATGCTTGGCTTAGGAACAACTGTGATTATTCCTGGCGTTGTTGGCATCTTCTTTTGTGGAGGAGCAGCAGGAGTTTATGGCAATGCTTTTGGAGGTTTGCGTGGGGCGATTATCGGCTCAACGGCGAATGGAATACTGTTAGCTTGGGGTCCACTTTTAATTCTGCCTGCCTTAGGTTCGTTTGGAGCGAATTCTGCATCGACCTTTGCAGATTCAGATTATATTGCTTCAGGAGGATTGCTTGGGGTTATTGGCAAAGCTGGATCAATAGCATTAATTTCCTTTATAATAATTTTTCTCTTGATTGTATTAATGACGAGTTTGATTTTGAATAGAAGAGATAAAATTAATTCAAAAAGCAAAGAATTATAATTGAAAAAATAAATTTTTTGAAGATTTATAAAACAGGTCAACCGCAACCTTTCCCACCAAAATTAAAAAGATTTTCATATAAAAACATAAAAAAAGAAAAAGATTTTAATTTCAGAGAATGAAAACCGTTTCTAACTTGTGTTATAATGTGAGTATAAATAAAAAATATGGAGAAATCTTATGTTTGATACTACTGATCAATTGGCTGTAAATACGATTCGTACTCTATCATTAGATGCGATTCAAAAAGCAAATTCAGGACATCCTGGACTTCCAATGGGCTCTGCACCAATGGCTTATGTACTTTGGAGCAAATTTCTTAATGTGAACCCTAAGACAAGTCGTAAATGGTCAAATCGTGACCGTTTTGTCTTGTCTGCTGGTCATGGTTCTGCAATGTTATATAGTTTATTACATTTGGCAGGTTATAATGTAACGACTGATGATTTAAAAGGTTTCCGTCAATGGCAATCAAAAACACCGGGACATCCAGAAGTTAATCATACAGATGGTGTTGAAGCAACAACAGGTCCTTTAGGACAAGGAATTGCCAATGCTGTCGGAATGGCAATGGCTGAAGCACATTTAGCAGCACAATACAATAAACCTGGTTTTGATATTGTTGACCATTACACTTACGCCTTAAATGGTGATGGTGATTTGATGGAAGGTGTTTCACAAGAAGCAGCTTCACTTGCAGGTAAATTGAAACTTGGTAAATTGATTCTTTTCTATGATTCAAATAATATTTCTCTAGATGGTGACTTATCTATGTCATTTATTGATGATATTCAAAAACGTTTTGAATCATATGGCTGGCAACATTTATTGGTAAAAGATGGAAATGATTTAGAAGAAATCGCAGCAGCTGTTGAAGTGGCTAAAGCTGAAAAATCTAAACCAACAATCATTGAAGTTAAAACAGTCATTGGTTTTGGTGCTGAAAAACAAGGAACTTCAGCAGTTCACGGAGCTCCTCTTGGAGCTGAAGGTGTTGCATTTGCCAAGAAAGCATATGGTTGGGATTATCCTGAATTTACAGTTCCTGAAGAAGTATCAAAACGCTTTTTAGAAACGACAGTTGCGCGTGGTGAAGCGATGGAGCAAGTATGGCGCAGTACTTTTGATGATTATTCTGAAAAATACCCTGAGCTTGCTGAGCAATACGCAAAAGCTTTTGAAAATGAAACGCCAGAGCTTACTTTGACCAAGCATGAAATGGAAACAAGCAAGGCCAGCCGTGTAACTTCACAAGAAGCTATCCAAGAATTATCAGCTCAAATGCCAAATCTTTGGGGTGGGTCTGCTGACCTTTCGGCTTCAAATAATACAATGGTTAAAGTTGAAGAAGACTTCATGCCAGATAACTATGCTGGACGTAATATTTGGTTTGGTGTACGTGAATTTGCAATGGGAGCCATTATGAATGGGATTGCTTTGCATGGTGGAACTCGTGTCTATGGCGGAACATTCTTCGTCTTCTCAAACTACATGCTTCCTTCTGTTCGGATGGCTGCTCTACAAAGCTTACCAGTTACTTATGTTTGGACACATGATTCCATTGCTGTTGGGGAAGATGGTCCAACTCACGAACCTGTTGAACAATTAGCTTCTGTTCGCTCAATTCCTAATTTGGATGTAATTCGTCCAGCTGATGGAAATGAAGTAGTGGCTGCATGGCGTCGTGCTGCATCAAGTAAAAGCCGTCCAACCGCACTTATTTTGACTCGTCAAAATCTTCCAGTTTTACCTGATACTTACGAATTAGCTGAAGAAGGTCTGAATCGTGGAGCTTATATTCTTTCAAAAGAAGAAGGAAAACTTGAAGGAATCATCATTGCGACTGGTTCAGAAGTAGCATTAGCTCTTGAAGCTAAGAAGACTTTGGGTTCTGGCATTCGTGTCGTTTCAATGCCTTCAATGAATATTTTTGACGAACAAGAAGCAGCTTATCGCGAAGAAATTTTACCAAAAGCTGTAAGACGTCGTTTAGCGATTGAAGCTGGTACAAGTTACGGATGGGGTAAATATGTTGGACTTGATGGTGCAACAGTTACAGTAGATACTTGGGGCGCTTCGGCACCAGCAAATATCGTTCTTCCGGCTTACGGATTTACTGCTGAAAATGTAGTTAAAGCATACAAAGAGCTTGACTAATATTGAAAAAGGAGTTCTGATTTTTTGTCAGAGCTCTTTTGATTACAAACAAGTCTGTCAGTAAATTTTAATTAAAAAATAGAAAGGAACTAAGATGGGGATTTTACTTGCAATTATTGTGGGAGTAGCTTCAATTTTGAACTTAATGTATGGACAAAATCAGCCAATCCAATATTTACTGACGGTTCTGTCAGTAATATCTTTAATCATTTATCGTGGGAAAAGAACTAAAAGGGTTCATTATAATGGATATGGTCAGAATTATTTTACGATAGGATTTACTATTTGTATCCTTAGTTTTGTGGGAACGGTAGGAATTTTGATTGGCTTCTTGTTTCATTTAGCATAATATGTTAAAATTTAACTATGCGATGAGTCGAATAATTCTACTTTGTAGAATTTCGAAGCTAAGGAATACTGGGAAATTGGGTTTTCCGCGCAGGAAGCGTGAGTATTTGTCAAATTGTGTGAACCTTTTTGACACACTTTTAGTGCCTTTAAAAGTCCTCGAAAGAGGGCTTTTTTTACGTAACGATTAAAATAATTAATAAAAAAATCTTGTTATAATCAGATGAATACAATGCCGAAAAAAATTCAAAACAATCTATTGTAGGAGTTAATCATATTTTCAATGTTATTATTAGCAAGAGTTAAGAAAAATATGATAAAATTGAAGTGTCAACATCTTTATATATTTTTTAAAATAGAAAGGAAATTATCATGGATGTTTCATGGATGACAAAATATATTGCTGAGGGATTGGGAACTATGCTTCTCGTCTTGCTTGGTAATGGTACAATTGCTGGGGTAACCCTCAAAGGCTCTAAAAATGAGGGCATGGGTGGTCTTGCAATTGCATGGGGATACGGAATTGCGATTTTAGTTCCTGTACTTGCTTTTGCAAATGTTTCAGGTGCACATATTAACCCAGCAATTACAATTGGACTCGCTTCAGCTGGTTATTTCCCTTGGGCACATGTTGCACAATATATTTTGGCACAACTTATTGGTGCAATTATTGGTCAATTACTTGTTGTAGCGATTTATAAAGAATACTTCGCTAAAACTAATGACGGAGCAATTTCTTTAGGCGCTTTTTCAACAACTAACGCTTTGGATAATGGTTCAAATCGTGGAAAAGCAATTTTCAACGGATTTATCAATGAAGTAATCGGAATGTTTGTATTTGTTTTCGGAATTCTCAGTTTTACAACGAACTTCTTTGGTGCAGAATCAATCAAATGGATGACAAGCTACGCTCAACAACAAGGAGCTGATGTTACAGCGAATGCAACAGTAAGCCAAATTTGGGCTTCTGTTTCAGGCGCTTCATCATCTAAAATGATTGGTGCGCTTGCTATTGGTTTGATGTTTGTTGGTTTGGTTACAGCATTTGGTGGACCAACTGGTGCAGCATTGAATCCAGCACGTGACCTTGGTCCTCGTATCGTTTATAGTTTCTTACCACAATCAGTTGTTGGTGAAAATAAAGACGCTAAATGGTGGTACGCTTGGGTTCCAGTTGTTGCCACAATCGTTGGTGCAGTAATAGCAGCTACAGTCTTTAAACTTATGTTTAAATAAAAACAAAAATTTCTGTCGAAAGGCAGATTTTTTCTTGCCCTTATAACTTAAAAGCGCTATAATAATTATAATTTACTGAAAAGGACAGACAATTATGACACAATATAATATCGCCGTCGTTGGTGTTACTGGTGCCGTGGGTACACGTATGCTTGAACAATTAGAAGAATCTACACTTCCTATAGAAACCGTACGTGCGCTTGCAAGTAAACGTTCGGCAGGAAAAATTGTTGAATTTAAGGGGCAAGAGCTTGTTGTAGAAGAATTGACTGAGGATAGTTTTGAAGGTATTGATATTGCTCTTTTTTCAGCCGGAGGCTCAGTATCAGAAAAATATGCCCCTTATGCTGTAAAAGCTGGAGCTGTTGTCGTAGATAACACCTCATTTTTCCGTCAAAACCCTAATGTCCCCTTGGTTGTTCCAGAAGTTAATGCACATGCTTTGGAAAAACACAATGGAATAATTGCCTGTCCTAATTGCTCAACGATTCAAATGATGGTTGCTTTAGAGCCGATTCGTCAAGCTTATGGGCTTGAGCGAGTAATTGTCAGCACTTATCAAGCGGTCTCTGGTGCGGGTCAATCAGCAATTAATGAAACAAATCGTGAACTCCAAGAAGCACTTGGTGGAAAAGCACTGACAGAATTGTCAGCAGAAATTTTACCGTCTGCTGGAGATAAAAAACATTATCCAATTGCTTACAATGCGCTTGCACAAATTGATGTATTTACTGACAACGATTATACTTATGAAGAAATGAAAATGACAAATGAAACCAAGAAAATCATGGAAGATGATTCAATTGCGGTTTCGGCAACTTGTGTCAGAATTCCAGTTCTTTACGGTCATTCTGAGTCAGTTTATGTTGAAACGAAAAAAGTAGCAGACATTGATGAGGTTAAACGTTTGATTTCTGAATTCCCAGGAGCTGTTTTAGAAGATGATGTTGCTCATCAAATTTATCCACAAGCCATTAATTCAGTTGGTCGTCGTGAAACTTTTGTGGGTCGTATTCGCCGTGATTTGGATGCAGCAAATGGGATTCATCTTTGGGTAGTTTCTGACAATTTACTCAAAGGAGCAGCTTGGAATTCTGTTCAAATTGCTGAAACGCTACATGAGCGTGGCTTAGTTAGACCAACTCATGAGTTAAAATTTGAACTGAAATAAGGTCTGTTAAATGAGTTATATCAGTAAAATTCGTGAAAAAATTGGTCATGAGCTTTTGATTTATCTGGGAGCTGGCGTTATTGTCTATTCTGATGAAAAAATTCTCTTACAAAAACGTAAAGATAACGGAACTTGGGCTTTACATGCGGGTGGCATAGAAGTTGGTGAAGAACTTGAGGAAACTGCTCGCCGAGAATTATTTGAAGAAACGGGACTAAAAGCAGGTAAACTTGAGCTTTTAGGAATTTATTCAGGACAAGACCGTTTTATGACTTATCCCAATATGGACCAAGTTTATATGCCAGGCCTTTATTATATTTGTCGAGATTTCACAGGGAGTTTAAGACCACAAATGAGTGAAGTTGAAGAGCTGAAATGGTTTAAATTTAAAGAAATTCCAAAAAATATTCATGAGCCAAATCGCCGTGTTATCGAAGATTTCATCCAATTAATTGCGAAAGAATAATAAACTAGACTGTATAAAAATAAAATTTTTGACCTCGTTTACTAAAGTATGCTATAATGGGTCAAACAAAATTAGAGGTTGCGAAGACGAAGAAGTTAGTGGAGCGGTGAACGCAATGAAGCTGATGGCGGCGTTCTTTGCCGAAAGAAAAATTGTCACAGAATTTTTCTTGGGCTGTGTGGTTAAATCCTACAGACTGTCTTTCTGTCAGTATTGACAGAAGGGGGAGCTAATCAAAATCATTTTTGACGAACTTTTGAGAACCTCTTTTGCATAAAAAGAGGTTCTTTTTGACCTCTTGACAAGAGCTTGTCAGTAAGCTCACACATAAGGAGAAATTATGTCAGCAAAAGAAACAATTGAAAAATTACAAAATGCACGTATCATCACGGCCCTAGTGACCCCTTTTAAAGAAAATGGCCAAATTAATTTTGGAGCATTTCCTAAGCTCATTGAGGATTTACTTGCTAATCATACGGAAGGCCTTATCTTAGCTGGAACAACGGCTGAATCGCCTACTCTTACTCATGATGAAGAATTGGCAATTTTTGCTGCGGTTAATAAAATAGTGGATGGCCGTATTCCATTGATTGCAGGTGTTGGGACTAATGACACACGTGATTCGGTTGAATTTGTCAAAGAAGTTGCTGAACTTGGTTACATCGATGCGGGACTTGCAGTGACTCCTTATTACAACAAGCCTTCTCAAGAAGGAATTTATCAACATTTTAAAGCCATTGCTACTGCGAGTGATTTGCCAATTATTTTGTATAATATTCCAGGAAGGGTGGTCACTGAAATTCAGGTAGAGACCATCTTACGATTAGCAGAACTGGAAAATGTAATTGCCATCAAAGAATGTACAAATACTGATAATCTGGCTTATCTCATTGAAAAGCTACCCAAAGACTTTTTAGTTTATACTGGAGAAGATGGGCTAGCTTTTCACACTAAAGCTTTGGGAGGTCAGGGTGTAATCTCGGTTGCTAGTCATATCCTAGGTCAAGAATTTTTTGAAATGTTTGCAGAAATAGAACAGGGCTCTATTCAAAAAGCAGCGGCTATCCAAAGAAAAATATTACCCAAAATAAATGCACTTTTTAGTGTCACAAGTCCGGCTCCAATCAAAACGGTTTTGAATGCAAAAGGATATGAAGTTGGTGGCTTACGTTTACCACTTGTAGCTTGTACTACTGAGGAAAGTAAAATAATTCTTGAAAAAATTGGAAATTAAAAAATACCCTTTTAGGGTATTTTTCTTTATAAAAGTTGGTCAATATTCAATTGATTTAATCTTATCATTCGATTCCAAAAGACTCATTAACGAAGCGATTTCAAAAGCTTTTGGTAAGTTCAAATATAGCTCAGTTTTTAAAGAATTATTTGATTTTTTTTCAACTTTTATACTAAGAATTTTGACATCTTCCTCTTTCAGCTGTTGTTGCAACAGTTGAAGCCCTTCAAAATCTTCTAATTGAAGAATAAGATGATCGCTCGTCGCTGATTTTATCCATCGATAATTTTGGTGTAAAATAATTTGAAAAAGTAAAATAAGTAAAGTAGCTACAATACCTATAAAATATAATCCAGAACCGATAGCCATCCCAATACCAGAAGTTGCCCAAATTCCAGCCGCAGTAGTCAATCCATTAACGGATTGATTGTGAACAAAAATCATTCCAGCTCCTAAAAAGCCAATACCACTTACAATTTGAGCCGCAATTCTGGAAGGATCAAGATTGACTCCATGAGTACTGATGATGTCCATAAAACCATATTTTGAGACAATAATCATTAAAGCAGCACTCAACGCAACAATTAAATGAGTACGTGTGCCAGCATTTTTGGAACGGCTATTTCTTTCATAACCAATGGCATATCCACATACCCCAGCTAATATTAATCGAATTAACCAATCAAGTTGTGTTAAGAAAGTAATCTGCATAAAATTTCCTCCTTGTCATTTAAAACTTACCTTCCATTATATCGCTATTTTGATTAGAAAAAAAGTAAGACCCATAAAAAATGAAACTGACTTGCTTTTTTACTTGCTTTGGGTTAAACTTATATTAGTGTATTCTCGGTAGAGATTGGAATGCCAATCTCTTTTATTTTAATTCTAAGTAGAATTATCTTTTCAATATCGCTTGTCCCACTCGACCGATTTCGAGAGTGAATATGGCAAGGAAATTGCTAAAAACAGGACTGTAAATTTACTGACAGAATTTGTCAATAACTTACAGATTCTTTTTATATCGAAAAAATTATAAATTACACTGACAAGAAAGGTTTTTATGTCTAATATTAAAATCACTCCATTAGGTGGTGTGCGTGAATTTGGGAAGAACATGTATTTAGTTGAGGTTGAAGAGCAAATTTTTGTGCTTGATGCAGGGCTTAAATATGCTGAAATGGATCAACTTGGTGTTGACTTTGTTATTCCTGATATTACATATCTTTTAGAAAATGCGGATCGTGTCGCAGGAATTTTCTTGACTCACGGACATGCTGATTCAATTGGTGCTTTGCCTTATATCGTTTCTGAATTAAAAGTTCCTGTTTTTGGTTCAGAATTAACAATCGAACTTGCAAAAATTAATGTCAAAAATTATGCTGACAGTCGCAAATTCAACGATTTTCATGTTGTAACTGAAGATACAGAAATTGATTTTGGTAAAGCCGTCATTTCATTCTTCTCAACAACACATACAATTCCAGAAAGCTTAGGAATTGTTATTTCTACAAATGACGGAAACATTGTTTATACAGGTGATTTCCGTTTTGATCCAGCTGTTGCAAAAGGCTATCGTACCAATATGCGCCGATTGGCTGAAATTGGAAATAGCGGAGTCCTTGCTTTACTTTCGTCATCACCAAACGCTTTGTCAACAATGCAATCTGCTAGCGAGCATGAAATTTATGAAAAAATTTATGACTATATTGATGACAACGAAGGACGGGTCATTATTGCTTGTAACGCAGGTAATTTAGGTCGAATTCAACAAACGATTGATGCTGCCATTAAACTTGGTCGTCGTGTTGCTTTTACAGGCGAAGATATGGACCAAATCATCGAAACAGCAACTCGTCTTAAAAAATTACAAATTGTTGATAAAAAATCAATTATTAAACCAGCAGAAATTAAAAAATATGCTGATAATGAGTTAGTTATTTTAGAAACAGGACGAATGGGTGAACCACTTAAATCTCTTGGAGACATGGCTCATCGTCGTCATAAATACGTTAAAATTAAAGATGGAGATTTAGTACTTGCTGTTACAAGTCCATCTGTCTCTTATGAAACAACAATTGCTCGTATTGAAAATGAAATCTATAAAGCTGGCGGAGTCATGAAAATGTTGGCTTCAGATTTGAAAATATCTGGTCACGCGAATGCTCGTGATTTGCAATTCTTACTTGATATCTTCCGTCCAAAAAATTTGATTCCAATCCAAGGGGAGTATCGTGAACTTAGTGCCCATGCTGATTTAGCAATGGAAATGGACATTTTACCAGAACATATCTTTATCGCTAAACGTGGCGAAACAGTCAGTTTGGAAAATGGAGACATGATCCCATCTGGTGTTATTCAAGCTGAAAATGTTATGATTGACGGTTCAGGAGTTGGAGATATCGGTTCAGTTGTTTTACGTGACCGTAAAGTGCTATCAGAAGATGGTATTTTCATTGCCGTTATCACAATTTCTAAGACTGAACGTAAAATCGTCAGCAAATCTCGTGTTCACACTCGTGGTTTTGTTTATGTTAAAACTTCACGTGATTTGATGCGTGAAGCTGGTGAGTTGGTCAACGAAACTGTTGATAAATATCTTTCTGGAAAAGAATTTGATTGGGCAGAAATCAAAGGTTCTATCCGTGATGCTCTTGGAAAATTTTTATACGAGCAAACAAAGCGTAAACCAGTGATTCTTCCAGTAGTTATGGAAGCACGTCAACCTCAAGATTTAAATAAACGTTACACTAAAAAAAATCATAATAAAAAATAAAAGTTACAAAACCTCCATTTTTTCGTATAGAAAGTTAGGAGGTTTTTTATGTCTCAAAAATCAATAAAGAAAATAACGATGACTGTTGGAGTAGGATTACTGACAGCCACTCTTAATCCCACCTTTTTGAATCATCAGTTGGTGACAGAATTACCGGTGGAGGCCACGACAAGTAAAATTACATATACTGATGAGCAAAAAATTACTTACGACCTTGATAAAGTTTCACTGACAGCTGAAGTTGCCTCCTATGCTGGCTTAGCGGGAGCTGATATTGTAATTCCAGATATCATTGTAAATAACGGTCAAACCTATGCAATAACATCAATTGGAACTTATGCATTTTCAAATAGTGGAATTCGTTCGGTTATTATCGGAAATAATGTTGTAGATATTAATACTAGTGCCTTTCAAACAACAACAGCTTTTCCTGACTATTATAAGAAATCACTGACAAAAGTAGTTTTAGGAGCAAAAGTCCAAAATATAAAAACAGATGCTTTTGCTGGAAACGCCATAAGTAGTATAGAATTTCCAAATTCTGTCCTAAAGATTGCGACAAGAGCTTTTGCAAATAATAATTTAACAGAACTTTCATTGGGTTCAAATATCACAGAAATTATGGCCAAAGCCTTTCAAAGTAACCAAATCACTACAATAGAATTTGCTGATGAATCATTGACAATAGTAGATTCAGCGGCCTTTTCTGGGAGTCCCGTTCAAAGCTTGACTTTGGGAATTGGAGTGACTTTGGCTGATGACGTATTCAATAAAACGAGTCCTTTATTTGGTCAGTTATCAGATTTACCAACAGATGGAATTCGGACAATTTCTGTCAATTCTAGTGGTCTTTTTAATAAAAGTTGGATAAATTCTGACAGTTCACAATCGACTTCTGTGAGTACAGAAAATGCAGATACAACCCCTGTCTCTTCTTCCAATTCAGTAGAGCAAGTTGATGTTGCCAGTTCAGAATCGACACAAGAGGCAAATTCGGCTTCACTCTATCCAATATCTGAAGCGAGTAGTGTTACAGATAATACTTTAAATTCAATCTCTTCTTTAGATAGTAGTATTTCTAGCTCACAAACAGAGAATAGTCAGTCAGGAGCTTCCAGTACAGCAGAAATCAGTTATGATTCAGAAAACTCAAATAGTTTGTCTTCTTCAAACCAAATCAATTCCAATTCAAATAGTGAAAAGGATTCAAACCAATACTCATTAGGTTCGAGTATGTCCTCTAACGAAGAAAGTGAGCATTCTAATTCTTCCAATATCAACGAAACGAATAATAGTTCAGAAATAACCAATATTTTACCATCATCAAATCCGACAGAAAGTAATTCAGTATCAGATCAAACAAGTTCTGAAGCTTCAACCAATTCAAATAGTAGTATCAGTTTATCTCCCTCAAACATAAGTTCGACTTCTGTTTTGGAATCAACAACTAGTTCGTCAAATTTCTCTAAAGTAGCAGAAGTAGCTAATAATTCCTTAGCTTCCGTAAACAATAGTTCAAGTTCAGTTTTATCCAGTACAAGCACAGCAGATAATTTAGAAATCAATCCATCTGGTTCTGATAATCTTACAAAGGATAGCACGGAAATATCTACTTCAGGAGCCTTTTTGTCTTCAAATCAAACAAGTTCTGAAGCTTCAAGCAATTCAAATAGTAGTATCAGTTTATCCCCCTCAAACATAAGTTCGACTTCTGTTTTGGAATCAACAACTAGTTCGCCAGATTTCTCTAATGTAGCAGAAGTAGCTAATAATTCATTAGCCTCCGTAAACAATAGTTTAAGTTCAGTTTTATCCAGTACAAGCACAGCTGATAATTTAGGAATAAATCAATCTAGTTCTGATAATCTTACAAAGGATAGCACGGAAATATCTACTTCAGGAGCCGTTTCGACTTCAAATCAAACAAGTTCTGAAGTTTCAAGCAATTCAATGAGCAGTATAAATTCACCATCATCAAGTATGAGCTTAACTTCCAACTCAGAATTAGCAACTAATCAGTCTAATTCTTGCGAAGCAACAGAAGTATATAATAATTCATCAACTCATTCTTCAGATCTTTTAAATAGTGGTTCAAATGATAGTTTAGATTCAGATTCAGATTCTTCAAACCTTAGTAGTAGCCCTAATTTGGAAACGAATCAAACTATTTCGTCCAAACCAAGTGAAGTAAATAATATATCAGAAAAACCTAAGAAAGTTTCTTCTTCAAATTCAGTTCAAGAAAACTCAACAGACCATGAGATGTCTACTAACCCAAAAAGTAGCATAAGTTCACCTATCAGCACAACTTCTAGCTCACAACAAAAAGAGAGTCAGTCGAATCTACTTAATACAACAGTAGGAATCAACAATCCGATAACTTTTAATAATTCGTCATCAGAAAATTTTGCTGCCTCTAATCTAACTAGTTATTCAAATAATAATCCAGAATCATCAGAATCAAGATATTTAAATATATCTAATGAGGCACAAAGAGACAATCATTCAGAAATTTCTTATAGTTTGCCATCTTCAAATTTAAATGAAAACAACACGTCTTCTATACAATCACAGGTAATTTTAGAAAGCTCTAAAAGCTCAACAAATAAGAGAAGTTCATTATTATCAATTATAAACTCAACTTCTCACCCACAAAAAGAAGATCATCAGTCAAATTCTTCTGATGAAGTAAAATCAAATAATAATATAGAGTCAATTTTAGGTCAATTAAATTCCATAAGTAACAAAACTCATGTGAATTCTTTGACTAGCCAAAAACTATCAGTAAGTTACACCTTACCAAGCAAATCGAAAGTGATGAATGAAAAAAATAAAAATTCAAATATAATAAGCGAAGAAAAACTCATCAGAACTCCTCAAAAAAATGATGAAAGTCAAAATTTAGGACAAATAACTGCTCTTGACTTATCTTTTAACAAAGAAGTAGAGACTATGGAAGATTCTAAAACAGTTCCAGATAAAGTTCTAGATAATGAAAATGGTGATCGGAGTCAAAATAATAAAACGAGTACTATTGCTAAAGATAAAAATAAAGTTTTTTTCAAAAGGTCTGAATTTAATTCTAAAATACTTGATAGCGACAATAATATTTTAAAGAAAACTGTTCTTTTAAAAAAACATGGTCTTATAAGTGACAATCTTCTCATTGGACTAATAACAATTTTAGGAGCTTGTTTTATTTTCATATTTATATTATTTAAAAAGAAAAAAAGAGTGAAAAAAGATATCGACTAGAACTTTTGATGTATTCAATTTTAGCTAAAGAAATGTTATAATGAAGTAATTGTAAAAAATAGAATTGGATTATAAAATATGGCATTTGAAAACTTAACTGAACGCTTACAAAACGTTTTTAAAAATCTACGTGGAAAGAAAAAAATTACTGAGACAGACGTCACAGAAATTACAAAAGAAATCCGAGTTGCTCTCCTTGAAGCCGACGTTGCTCTCCCAGTTGTCAAGAAGTTTATTAAGGCAATCCGTGAACGAGCTGTCGGTGTTGAAGTATCAGAAGCATTAAACCCAGCTCAACAAGTAATTAAAATTGTTGATGAAGAATTAACAGCTATTTTGGGTGGTGGCGAAGCTGAATTACTTAAATCTCCTAAAATTCCAACAATTATCATGATGGTTGGGTTGCAAGGGGCAGGTAAAACAACCTTTGCTGGTAAACTTGCCAAAAAACTCAAAGAAGAGCAAAATGCTCGCCCTTTAATGATTGCAGCCGACGTTTATCGTCCAGCAGCGATTGACCAATTAAAAACGTTAGGTGAACAGCTTGAAATTCCTGTCTATGATGAAGGAACTGCTGAAAAACCAGTTAATATTGTTCGTAATGGTCTTTTAAAAGCTCAAGAAGAACGTAAAGACTATGTTTTGATTGATACTGCAGGTCGTCTTGAAATTGACGACACTTTAATGAACGAATTGCAAGAGATTAAAGCACTTGCTGAACCAACTGAAATTTTGCTTGTTGTTGATGCAATGACTGGTCAAGTTGCAGCACAAGTTGCCAAGACTTTTGATGAAAAATTGGACATTACAGGTGTGATTATCACTAAACTTGATGGTGATACACGTGGTGGTGCGGCATTATCAATCCGTGAAATTACAGGAAAACCAATTAAATTTACAGGGACTGGTGAAAAATTAACAGACCTTGAAGTTTTCTATCCTGATCGAATGAGTTCACGAATTCTTGGAATGGGTGATATGCTCACCTTAATTGAGAAGGCTCAAGCAAATTATGACGAAGAACAATCAGCAAAACTCGCTGAAAAAATGGCTGAAAACCGTTTTGATTATGAGGACTTTGTTGAACAACTTGATCAAGTGACAAATATGGGACCAATGGAAGATATTATGAAAATGATTCCAGGAATGTCACAAATGCCTGGTTTAGATAAGGTTAAAGTTGATCCTAAGGATGTTGCCAGAAAACGAGCAATGGTCTTGTCAATGACACCGGCAGAACGCCATTTAGAGGCTGAACTGTCACCAGCCCGTCGTCGTCGGATTGCCGCAGGTTCTGGAAATTCATTTATTGAAGTAAATAAATTCATTAAGCAATTTAATCAGTCCAAAGAAATGATGCAAGGAATCATGAATGGTGATATGAATGCTATGATGCAAAAAATGATGGGTGGAGCCGGTGGACAAATGCCGAATATGCCTGCAGGTTCTGGAATGCCCGATATGTCATCTTTGGGTGATTTACAAGGGATGATGGGCAATGGTTCAGCAAATGGGATGCCCGATATGAGTTCTATGTTTGGTGGTGGTTTAAAAGGTAAAGCAACTGAGTTTGCTATGAAACAAGCCATGAAACGTGCTCAAAAGAAAATGAAAAAAGGTAAGAAAAAACGCTAAATAAAAACGCTAAATAAAAACAGGAGTTCTCCTGTTTTTTTATTTAACCGCTTTTTCTCTTTGAGTATATTCAGATTTAAGAATCCCCATAAAGTAGCTATCATGATATCTACCGCCAGCAAAGAATTGTTCCTTAATCGTTCCTTCAATTTTGAATCCTAATTTTTTATAGATATGAACAGCAGGAGCATTATCAATATCTACCCATAAATAAACTTTATGCATATTTAGAGTATTGAAAGCATAGTCAACACCTATTTTTAACGCTTTTTGAGCGTAGCCTTTTCCAGAAAAACCTGAAATGATAATGATTTGAATTTCGCAGGTACGATGAATGTAATCAATAGACATAAGTTCCACAATTCCAATAAAAGTATCATTGGCTTCAATTACAAAGCGACGTTCAGTATTATCATGGATATGTTTATCATAAAGACTGGTTAACTCGTCTAGTGATTCATAAGGTTCTTCAAACCATAGCCGCATTGTTTCAGCTTTATTATTGATGATATGAATATTTTTTAAATCTGTCCGTTCCAATGCTCTGATTTTCATTGTTGGTTCATTTGTTAATGTAGTCATTATTCTACTCCTTGATGATATTTATTTATAAAATAAAAAGCCTTGTTATTTAATTATAACAAGACTTAAATTTTTAAGCGACTATTTGAAAATTCCAAAACCACCGTCCCAAGAAATTTTTTCAGAAGCAGCTAAAGTAATTTGCAGAAAACCAATAGCTTCCAGTTCGCGAGCCCTTTTTAGTGAACCAGCGTCTAATAGACTCAAACCACTATTTTCAAGAGCTTTAATAATGGTCTCTTTTGCTTCCTGACTATCACTAGCGAGTAAAACTGTTGTTTGATGTTCATTTGCCACTTTTTTTGTTGCCAATGTATCGGAAAAAGTCGTATTAAAAGCCTTAACAATCATTGAATTTGGGAGTTGTTTAGCAATGAGAGCCGCAGCAGAAGTATCCGAAGGCACTAATAGACTATCAAATGTTGTGAAATCAACGGGATTTGTAATATCGATAATTATTTTTCCTTGTAAATCAGTCGAATATTCTTGGATGATTCCGGCAATTGCGACATAAGGAACAGCTAAAACAACAATTTCACCCAATTCTGTTTTAGATGAGTTTGATAAGATATAGTTGACTTTATTACCAGATGAACTAAAATTATCACCGATTGCTTTTCCCATTTTTCCTTTACCAAAAATACTAATTGTTGCCATAGTCTTCCTCCTCTAAGATTGATATTGTTATTAATTTGATTATATCATTGAAAAAATGAAATCTATAGCAATATACCTTGCAAAAATCAAGTGATTAATAAATTTTTATTGACAGTTAGTGAATATTTATGTGATAATGGTTAGATATAATGTTTTAGGGAGTGAGGGGAATATGAATTCGGAATTAACTTTTAAACAAGGCTTGAAAGATACAATGCCGACAGTTTTTGGATATATTGGGATAGGAATTGCGTTTGGGATGATAGGGCACAGCGAGGGGTTTAGCGTTTGGGTAATTTTATTACTCTCATTGATTGTTTACGCTGGTTCAGCACAATTTATCATGGTTAGTATGCTAGCAACTCATAGTCCTATTATGTCAATAGTATTAAGTGTATTTTTAGTTAATTCACGAATTATTTTAATGAGCATGACGACGGCTTCATATTTTAAAAATGAAAGTTTACTGAAAAATATTTTACTTGGGACATTATTGACCGATGAAAGTTTTGCTTTAGGAATGAATAAACAAAATTATACTGAGGGTAAACTGAATTTTTCTTGGTTTAATGCATCAAATTTACTAGCCTATTTAGTTTGGGCATTAGCCAGTGCTATTGGAGCTCTATTAGGGAATTTACTAGCAAATCCAGAAAAATTAGGTTTGGGATTCGCAGTTATCGCAATGTTTATTGGCTTACTTTATTTGCAACTTATTAGTGATAAAACTTTGGGTTTAATGCTACAGTTAGTCATGGTTGGAATTACCTTGGTTCTATTTTATTTTGGCTTGATATTTTTGCCAAGCAACTTGTTAGTTTTATTTGTTACTTTGATTGCTTGTGCTTTAGGTGTGGGGGTAAAACGTGTCTTCTTTTGAATTTATATCATTAACAATTATTGGATGCGCTATTGTAACTTGGATTTCAAGAGTTCTACCTTTTATTTTATTAAAAAAAATGAGTTTGCCTCAAATAGTTGTGGAATATTTAAGTTTTGTGCCGGTAGTTATTATGTCAGCCTTATGGATTTCAAATCTTTTTATTCAACATTTAGGTCATTTACCATCGGTTAACTGGAATAATTTACTTGCTTCAATTCCAACGGTTTTAGCAGCTATTTTGACAAAAAACTTATTAGTTATTGTGCTTGTGGGAGTATTTTCACTAGCCTTCATTCAAATTATTTTTTAATAATTCATGAGAATCTATAGTTTATAGATTCTTTTTTTATCTTTTAATGAGACTAATATTTTGTTAGAATAAGATAAGATGTCAAAGTTTTTTTACAAAATTTTGACATTTGAAAAGGAGATTAGAATGATTCAACTGGATATAAATGCTAAACTTTATGATTTAGCAACAGAACACCCTGAAATTATTGATTTAATGGATGGTTTGGGTTTTCATGAGATAAAAATGCCTGGAATGCTACAAACTGCTGGAAGGATGGCGACAATTCCAATGGGAGCAAAAATGAAACATATCGATTGGGATAAAATTGTTATTGCTTTTGCTGAGGCTGGTTTTGAGTTTTCAAAGTAGAAGGTGGAAGAATAATGACAAATATGAATAAATCGACTACAATTGAGCGCCAAAAAAGAATTGTTGAAATATTGACACTCTTACACGAAGGGGGGACGTTTGAGGACGCCAAAAAAATTTTTAATGAAGAATTTGATGGTGTAGATGTTTCGGAAATAACTGGTGCTGAAAAGGCATTGATCCAAGGGGGGCTCAATCCCTCTGAAATTCAAAAATTATGCAATGTTCATGCAGCTGTCTTTAAAGGGGCTATTACAGATATTCATAAATCATCTTTAGAAGAAAATACTCCAGGACATCCTATTCATACAATGAAACTTGAAAATCAAGTGATTACATCGCTATTAAATGATGAAATTCGGTGGGTTTTTTCAAAGATTGAAAAAGGAGATTGGTCTTATAAAGAACGTTTACTTGTAGCGGTTATTGATTTGTATAATATTGACAAACATTATGCTAGAAAAGAAACTTTAATTTTTTCTTTTATGGAAAAATATGGAATCACAGCGCCACCAAAAGTTATGTGGGGTGTAGATGATAGTGTTCGTGAGATGATTAAAGAAGTAATTGTTTATTTAAAAACAGATAAAACAGCTTTGAACCCATTACGTGAAATGCTAGAAAATTTACTGATAGAAATTGAAGAAATGATTTTTAAAGAAGAAGCAATTATGATTCCAATGTGCTTGGATGTCTTTTCTTTAAAAGATTGGGAACAGATAGAGGAGGATTCTAAAGAGATTGGCTATGCATTCATTGCGGAACCTTTAAAATGGAAAGCTTCTAAAGAGTCAATTGAAAAGGAAAAAGAGCATGAACCTCAAAGATTGGCGGCGATTGAATCTGCTAAAGCAATGACAGAGGCTATTGCTAAGGAATCTGGTTTAGAAGTAAGCAAACCTAAAAGAGTTAAGCGGCAATATGATTGGGAAAAAGTTACAAGTGAGGGAGTGGTTGTTTTGCCAACTGGCATGTTACACCTCAATGAGTTGACGGCTTTGTTTAATGTTTTACCGGTTGATCTAAGTTTTGTTGATAAAGAAGATATCGTTCGCTTTTTCTCGGGAGGAGAACGAATTTTTCCACGAGCTAAATCTGTAATTGGTCGACGTGTTATTGATTGCCACCCGCCAAAATCAATGGCGGTAGTAGAAAAAATCCTAGAAGATTTTAAATCTGGAACACGAGATCAAGCTGATTTTTGGATTGATTTACATCGTTTTAATAAGAAAATTTATATTCGATATTTTGCAATGCGTGATGAAGAAACAGGAGAATATCTGGGCTGTTTAGAAGTTTCGCAGGATATTACATCCATTCAAAATTTGGTGGGAGAGAAACGATTAGATGGTCATGAAAAAACAACTTCTGAATATGAAAATCAAGTGGCTAAATCAATAAAAAAGTCTACTGACGGAGCTGTCAGAGGGGAAATGCCTGATTTTGTTAAGAAGATGTTAGCTGAAAAAGAGAAAAAAAATAGCTAGTGGGGTATGGAAAATAAAAAGTGCTCAAAAGCACTTTTTTTATAAAATTCTAGTTGTAGAATAAAATAATAAAAAGTAGAAATTTAATCATTTTACTCTCGTATTTGTTGAAATATCTTGCTATAATAAATGATTATGACAAGAAAAAATATTTTGAGTGTTAAACGAATTGTAGTTAAGATTGGAACGAGTTCGTTGATTTTGCCAAATGGAAAAATAAATTTATCAAATATAGACGAGTTGGCTTTTGTTTTATCTGATTTGAATAATAAAGGTTATGAAGTGATTTTGGTGACTTCTGGAGCGATTGGAGTTGGCTTGAATGTGCTTGGTATAGATAAACGTCCCAAAGGGATTGCTGACCAGCAGGCTTTGGCTTCAATCGGTCAGGTTGAATTGATGAGTCTTTATACGCAAATGTTTCGTCGTTATTCGCAAAAAGTTTCTCAGTTACTTTTGACACGTGATGTGACTGATTTTCCAACGAGTCGTGAGAATGCTGAAAATGCACTAAATGCGTTACTTGGGCTTGGGATTATTCCAATTATTAATGAAAATGATGCTATTGCGGTTGATGAAATGGATCATCAAACAAAATTTGGTGATAATGATAAATTGGGAGCGATTGTTTCTAAATTAGTGAATGCTGATTTATTGATTATGCTGTCAGATATTGATGGACTTTTTGATAAAAATCCAACGATTTATGATGATGCGAAAATTTTTAATGAAATTCATGAAATTACTGATGAATTACGTCAAATGGCTGGTGGTGCCGGTTCGCGTTTTGGAACTGGCGGGATGACTTCAAAATTGGCGGCTGCACAGATTTTATTTGAAAATGGTCAAGAAATGGTTCTGACCAATGGCGAACGGATTCGAGAGATTAAAGAAATTATCGAAGGACGTGAGATTGGGACTTATTTTCATCAAAAATCTTGAGAAAGAAGGATAAAACGATGATTGAAGAACTTGGATTAAAGGTTAAAAAGGCGAGCAAAGAAGTAGCAAAGCTAGCAACTGCTGACAAAAATGTTTTTTTGCAAAATTTAGCTGACAGCCTTATCGAAAATACTGACAGAATTATTTCTGAGAATGAAAAAGATTTGGCTAACGCTCTGGAACATGGAATTTCTGAGATTATGGTTGACCGTTTGCGTCTAAATGCGCAAAGAATTTCTGATATGGCAACAGGGTTGAGACAAGTTGCAGAACTTCCTGACCCAATTGGGCAAGTATTGCAAGGTTTCACTAATCTTGATGGACTTAAGATTTTGCAAAAAAGAGTGCCACTTGGCACTGTTGGAATGATTTTTGAAAGTCGTCCAAATGTGACTATCGATGCTTTTTCTCTTTGTTTTAAAACAGGAAATTCTGTTTTGTTACGCGGTGGGTCTGACGCGATTTATTCTAATATGGTTTTAGTTGAAATTATTAAGGAAAATTTGCTGTCAGCAAAAATTACTGACGGAGCAGTTGAATTGTTATCTGACACAAGTCATGCTGAAGCAGAAAAAATGATGCAGGCAGATAAATTTTTAGATGTTCTGATTCCGCGAGGGTCAGCGCGATTGATTAACCGTGTCAAAGAAAAAGCAACGGTTCCTGTCATTGAAACTGGGGTGGGTAATTGTACAATTTTTGTTGATGAATCTGCTGATTTAGAAATGGCGACAAAAATTGTGATAAATGCCAAAACACAGCGTCCTAGTGTTTGCAATGCAGCCGAAAGTTTAGTGGTTCACGCAAAAATTGCTGACGAATTTTTACCAAAGTTGGAAAATGAAATCAATAAAGTTCATGGAATTGAATTTCGTGCTGACGAGCGTGCGCTGAATGTTCTGTCAGCTGGAATTCCTGCAACTGACGATGATTTTGGGACAGAATTTTTAGATTATATTCTGTCAGTAAAAACGGTTGATAATTTGGAGGAAGCAATTGAGCACATTAATGCTTATTCAAGTCGTCATTCAGAAAGCATTGTCACTCATGATTATTTCAATGCGCAAAAATTTCAAGATGAAATTGATGCGGCAGCCGTTTATGTCAATGCGTCTACAAGATTTACTGACGGTTTTGTATTTGGCTTAGGTGCTGAAATTGGCATTTCAACTCAAAAACTTCATGCCAGAGGGCCAATGGGCTTAGAGGCTCTAACCTCAACAAAATATCTGATTGATGGCACAGGACAAATTCGTTAAAAATAATAAAAGACTCGGCTTTTTATAAGCCGAGTCTTTTAATTCATCAGTAATTTTATAAATTGACAAGTTCTGTCAGTAATTAAATTTCTTATTGAACATGTTTTTTATGTTCGTCAGTAGTTTCATCAAGTTCAATGGCTGAGCGACAAACTTTCTCACTTTCTAAAAGCTTACGAACAGCGATTTTTGCATCTGAGAAATCTTGATTTTCGGGAATCACAATATGAATCATTGCTGCATTTTGCTCACCGTCAATTGACCAAATGATAAGTTGTGTGACAGCAAGTACTTCAGGAAGTTGTTCAAGGGCTCTTAGAAGATTTTTGTAATCAATATCTTCGGGGACTGATTCAAGAAGAATACGTAAAGTTCCCCAGAATTTTGGAATGGCTTTGGATAAGATGAACAAAACAATTAGAATAGAAAGAAGTGGGTCGAGCCAGTACCATTTTACAAAATGAAGGACGATTGAAACAATGAGGACTCCCAGCCAACCTAAAACGTCTTCGAGCGCGTGAAGATTTAAAATACTTTCATTTCGTGAGGAACCACGAGCCAAAAGCCATGCACCAAAACCATTGGCGACAATTGCAAAAATAGCCAAACCAAGCATACCTGTTGCTTCTACAGGTTGAGGGTTGAAAAATCTAGGAACGGCTTCGAAAAGCACAATGAAACTCCCCGTAATTAAAATGACACTTGTAAGTGAGGCGCCGAGTAAACTAAAACGTTGATAACCAAAAGAGAAGTGTTTGTCTTCTCGTTTTTTAGAGAATTTTTGGAAAAACCAGGCTAAACCGATAGCAACGGCATCACCTGTGTCATGGACGGCATCAGATAAAATAGCCGTAGAATTAAAGAGCACCCCAAAAATAAATTCTAAAATCGCAAAGAAGAGGTTTAAAGCAAAAACGATTGTGACGTTTTGTGAGACAAGTTTATCCAGATGATTATGGTCATGCTCGCTTTTTATTTGTTTATTTTTAAGGCTCATGATTTCCTCCCTCTTGTTCATCCAAATGTTCTGCAACATCTTTCAAAAGATGTAAAATATGGCGGTCATAGATACTATAAGTGACCGTTTTTCCAATTTTTTCATTCGTTAAAATCCGTGCACTTTTTAAAAGTTTTAGTTGTTGACTGACAAGAGATTGAGAAAGTTGTGTTTTTTCAACAATCTCATTTACGGTTAGGTTATCAGTGGCTAGGCTGGAAATAATTTTTAAACGTCCGTCGTTAGAGAAAAGTTTAAAAAATTCAGCAATATCTTTTTCGTTAATCATATTATTATATTATAATTTTATAATATATTTGTCAAGCTTTCTTTAAATATTTTATTTTAAGTTATTTTTGTTATGATAAACTGAAAGGAGAAGTTTTGCAAGATTTTATCCAATATATTTATTATGCCTTTGAAAGAATCGCAGACTTTAGTGACCAGCAAAAAATAATTTTATTAGGTTTGATTTGTGGGCTTTTAATAGCTATCTTTCTTTATCCCTTATTAAGAATTTTAGTGACGCTTTTACATGAATTTGGTCATGCTCTGGCGGCGAAAATTACTTTTGGTAAAGTTTATAGAATTCATCTTAATCATGATAGTTCCGGCCTCACCCAAACAAGTGGTGGTGGGAGAAGCTTCTTTGTTTTATTGATGGGCTATCCAATGCCTTTACTTTTTGGCTGTCTCTTTAGCTGGTTTTTGATTATCAATCATCCAGAATTCATTCTTATAAGTCTGTTGATAGTCAGCCTTTCTGTTCTAATCGTCGTTAAAAATTGGTATGGCTTTTTGATTTGTTTGCTAGGAATTTTAATTACAGGGGCTTTGCTTTATTTTGGTCAAATTCAGATTTTTAATTTTATGGGTGGAGCTTTAATTGGTTTTCTGACTTTAGGGGCATTTATTGACCTTAGAGTAATTTTTCATAAAAATGAAGAACTTTCTGATGCAGATTTACTCCATGAGAAATTTCAAATAATCCCTGCTTTTGTTTGGAAATTAATTTTTCTTTTAATGATGTCATCTTGTCTATTTTTGATTATAATCACTTTCAAGACTTTATTCTCTAAATAAAAAATAATTTTTGACAAGTGGCGAGAACTTTGCTATAATCTATCTAACCTTTAAGATTGTCCAGAGAGGCAGGCAAGGTCAGAAATTAATAATGTAATAATATGATGGATACTGTCCATTTTCTGATACCTACCTGCATTCTCTTTTGAGTGCAGGTTTTTTGTATGTTAATGGACAACTTAGAAATGGAAGCTAAATCGCTAAATGAAAGATTTGTTAGTTTACTGACCAATTGATCATCAAGAATGAAAGGAGCCACAATGGCTAGAAAAGAAATTATTGACGAAATCACAATGAAACGTGCAATTACACGTATCACTTACGAGATTATTGAACGTAATAAAGAGCTGGACAAATTGGTTTTGATTGGGATTAAAACACGTGGTGTTTATTTAGCAAAAAGAATCCAAGAACGTTTGCAACAATTAGAAGGTTTGGAAATTCCTTTTGGTGAGTTGGATACACGTCCATTCCGTGATGACAAACAAGCTCAAGAAGACACGACAGAAATTGACATCGATATTACAGGAAAAGATGTCATTCTTGTCGACGATGTGCTCTACACAGGTCGGACAATCCGTGCGGCAATTGATGGAATTGTAAAACTCGGTCGTCCAGCTCGTGTTCAATTGGCTGTATTAGTTGACCGTGGACATCGTGAATTGCCAATTCGTGCAGACTACGTTGGGAAAAATATTCCAACAGGTCGTGATGAAGAAATCATTGTTCAAATGTCTGAACACGATGGCAATGACAGTATTTTAATTAAACGTGAAGATTAAAAAATTTCTGTCAGTAATTTAAAGTAAAAAATATGCTGTCAGTTACTGACGAAAGAATTAACAAATATTCAACTTAGAGTTTTAGGAGAAAAAAGTGCACGATAATGATATTATCTTAAAAGTTGATGAGAAACCAGCTGCAAGTCAGTGGTTTGGTCTCTCATTTCAACATTTGTTTGCCATGTTTGGCTCAACGGTTTTGGTGCCAATTTTAGTTGGGATTAACCCAGCCATTGCCCTCTTAAGTTCTGGACTTGGTACACTTGCACACATGAGTGTTACAAAATTTAAAGTGCCAGCTTACATGGGTTCAAGCTTTGCCTATATTGGTGCGATGACTTTACTGATGAAAAACGGTGGAATGCCAGCCATTGCTCAAGGGGCAATGACCGGTGGATTGGTTTACCTGATTGTCGCTTTAATTGTAAAATTTGCAGGTAAAGGCTGGATTGACAAAGTTTTACCGCCAATCGTCGTTGGGCCAATCGTTATGGTCATTGGATTATCACTTGCTCCAACAGCAATTAATGATGCCATGTACACGGACGTTGCAAATTTAAAAGGATATAGTTTAGCTTATATCATTATTGCCCTCATCACTGTGTTATCTATTGTCATTTACAGTATCTATGGCAAAGGATTTCTGTCAGTTGTTCCAATTTTACTTGGAATCATCACAGGATATGTTGCAGCAATGATTATTGGTAAGATTACAGGGATGAACATTGTTTCATTCACTGGAATCTCACATGCTAAGTGGCTGACCATTCCACCAATGGAAATTCCATTTGCCAATTACAAGTGGGCCTTCTATCCGTCAGCAATTTTGACAATGGCACCGATTGCTTTTGTCACAATGACTGAGCATTTTGGCCACATTATGGTTTTGAATTCATTAACTAAAAAAGATTACTTTAAAGAACCAGGATTAGAAAAAACATTAACTGGTGATGGTCTAGCTCAAATCATCGCCGGATTTATTGGTGCACCGCCGGTGACCTCTTACGGTGAAAATATTGGAGTTATGGCAATTACAAAAATTCATTCGATTTATGTTATTGCTGGAGCTGCCGTTCTTGCTATCGTTGTATCATTCATTGGGAAAATTACAGCACTCTTGCAATCAATTCCAGCACCCGTCATCGGGGGAGCATCAATTGCCCTTTTTGGAGTAATTGCAGCTTCTGGTTTGAAAATTTTAGTTGAAAATAAAGTTAATTTTGATATCAAACGAAACTTACTAATCAGCTCAGTTGTTCTTGTTATCGGGATTGGTGGAATGATTATTAATATCACTCAAAATTTACAAATTTCATCAGTAGCCATTGCAACAATTCTCGGAATTGTTTTAAATCTTGTCTTGCCAAAAGATCCTAGCGAAATTTAAAAGATTCAAAATTACTGACAGAATCGTCAGTAATTAAAAAAGTGAACTTATAACTGATAGAAATCCTATCGAGATTTCCATCAGTAGATAAAAATTTTGTCAGTTTACTGACAAAATAATCAAATATATTGTCAATAAAACTGTTGTGACAGAGAGCACACAGTCAGGGTAAAGGAGACCTCATGTCAGTAAAAAATGGATTAGTTCAACTCGAAAACCTCACAAGTATGGAAAAATTGAGTGTTGATGAAGTCATGGGACTTATCAAAAGAGCCTCAGCTTTCAAAGCAGGAACAGCAGAATTTGATTTAGAAAAACAAACTTTTGCTTCAAATCTTTTCTTTGAAAATTCTACAAGAACGCACCATAGTTTCCATATTGCTGAGCGTAAATTAGGCTTAGATGTTCTTGAATTTGATGCGCAAGCAAGCTCAATTAGTAAAGGAGAAACTCTTTACGATACCGTCTTAACACTTGATGCACTTGGCGTTGATATCTGTGTTATACGTTCAGGAGTAGAACATTACTATGAAGAATTAGTGAATTCAGATAATATTCATTGTGCGATTGTTAACGGTGGAGATGGTTCAGGGCAACATCCAAGTCAATGTTTACTTGACTTGATGACCATTTATGAAGAATTTGGCAAATTTGAAGGTTTAAAAATCGCAATTTCCGGAGATTTAACCCATTCACGTGTCGCCAAATCTAATATGATGATGCTCCAAAAATTAGGAGCTAGACTTTACTTTACAGGCCCAGCAGCATGGTATAGTGAAGAATTTGATGATTACGGTCATTATGCCAACCTAGACCGAATTTTGCCAGAACTTGACGTTCATATGCTCTTACGCGTTCAACACGAACGTCATGATAGTGGCGAAAGCTTTTCTAAAGAAGGCTACCATAATCATTTTGGACTGACAGAAGAACGAGCAAAAATGTTGAAACCAACAGCCATTATCATGCACCCAGCTCCAGTCAATCGGGATGTTGAAATTGCTGACAACCTTGTTGAAAGCCCACAAAGTCGGATTGTTCAACAAATGAGCAATGGTGTTTATACGCGAATGGCAATTCTTGAAGCAATTCTTGCTGGAAAAAAAGCTAAATAATTCAAAGCGCTGACAACAAGAAAAAATAATTGCTAAAGCAAAATTCAAAGGAAATATTTATTATGAGCAAAAGACTTTTAATTTTAGAAGACGGAACCATTTTTGAGGGAGAATCCCTTGGGGCAAACTTGGATGTTACAGGTGAACTTGTCTTTAATACAGGAATGACAGGCTATCAAGAATCAATCACTGACCAATCATATAACGGACAAATTTTGACTTTCACTTATCCAATTGTTGGAAATTATGGCGTCAATCGAGATGATTATGAATCAATTCATCCAACCTGTAAAGCCGTAGTTGTTCATGAAGCAGCGCGCCGTCCTTCGAACTGGCGGATGCAAATGTCTTTTGATGAATTTTTAAAAGCAAAAAATATTCCTGGAATTACAGGTGTGGATACTCGAGCGATTACTAAAATTGTTCGAGAACACGGCACTATGAAGGCCTCACTTGTACAAGCAAGAGATGAAGTAGAGCATCAAATGAGCCAACTTCAAGCGACAGTATTACCAACAAATCAAGTTGAAACAAGTAGTACGACGACCGCTTATCCATCACCAAATACAGGCAGAAAAGTTGTCGTTGTTGACTTTGGCTTGAAACACAGTATCTTACGTGAACTTTCAAAACGGGAATGTAATCTCACCGTAGTCCCATACAACACCAGTGCTAAAGAAATTTTGGAAATGGAACCTGATGGTGTTATGTTGACTAATGGCCCTGGTGACCCAACAGATGTACCAGAAGCAATTGAAATGATTAAAGAAATTCAAGGTAAAATTCCGATTTTCGGTATTTGCTTAGGTCATCAATTATTTAGTCTTGCAAATGGAGCAAAAACCTACAAAATGAAATTTGGACACCGTGGATTTAACCATGCCGTTCGTGAAATTGCAACAGGACGAATTGACTTCACCTCACAAAATCATGGATATGCCGTTTCATCAGAAAACTTACCTGAAGACCTAATGATTACCCATGTTGAAATCAATGACGACTCAGTTGAAGGAGTACGTCACAAACACTTCCCAGCTTTTTCAGTCCAATTTCACCCAGACGCAGCTCCTGGACCTCACGATGCCAGCTATCTTTTTGATGATTTCATGGATCTCATGGATAACTTCAAAAAATAGAGTGTTGATATAACTGATTTTATAAGCATTAATGTTTAGTAGATTTGGTAAAAGTAGCAAAAAAGTAGCAAAAATAAAAAACCTGTTTTATAGCAGGTTCTTTTTTTATAAATTATTAAGTGCATCAACAATATCCTTTTTTGCCTTTTTAGTAACGTGATTATATATTTTAAGAGTTACTTTTGCATCAGAATGTCCAACTCTTTCCATGATAGATTTTAATGGCATACCGAGTTCTGAGAGAAGTGAAACATGAGAATGCCTAAAAATATGAGATGAAATTTCTTTGTCGATATGATTCGCTTTTGCAGCTTCTTTTAATTTTAAATTAAATGAGTTCAATACTAATGGATTTCCTCTACTGGATAAGAAAATATAGTCATCATCTTCAGCAGAGAAATGAATTAAATCGAACTGTTTTCTCTCTTCAATTATTTCTATGGCCCTATCTGGTAAGTCAACTACACGGAAACTGGTAGAAGTCTTAGGCGATGTTTTTTCTGCTTCTGTAATACTTCGCATAAAGCTATCAAGCGTTCCCTCAACTCTTATCGAACCGTCATGATAGTTATTCCACTTTAAAGCTTGAAGCTCTCCATATCGCAAACCAGTAAGCCATAGGAACTCTGACATCCTAGAATGAAGCAAACACCTTTTTTTGTTAGCTAAATATGATATTATTTTTTCAGCTTCATCTCGTTCAAGGTATTTGTTTTCTATCTTTTCACGTTGTTTATTTTTATCCTCTATCTTAAGAGGTATTTCAGTGTCTTTTACAGGATTATTTGATAAATATTTTCGACTGATTGCAAATTTAAAAATTGTTGAAAGCAAGGCTCGAATTTGACTAGTGTAATTATAAGAGTATGTCCCAAATGTGTACATTTCATCAATGAGTTTAGTTATCAGTTTTCCATCTATATTTTTTATAAGCATATCATCAGAGATTATTGTATGTATCTTCTTTAAATTACCGTCAACTTGTTTCCAAGTTTTTCTCTTATTTTTTGCCTGATAATAAGGGAACCATTCATTGAGAAGTTCGCCGAAAGTTATATTTTTTTGAGCTGGGTCAGTAGTAGTGATATCCTCTATTTTTTCAGATAAGAGTTTTATCGCTTGTTTCTTAGCTTGTGGTGTATCTTTTTCTAACGTTACGCTTGCAGTCTTTGTTTTCTCAGAATATGGTTCAATATATCTCTCACAATATTTATATTTTCCATTTTTTAAGCTGACTATCCACATTTGATTTTTACTCACTTTCTTGCTAAAATTGAGTACAGTAAAAGGGCTTCTTTTGAAGTGTTTATACTGTATTTGAGATTAAATCCACCCTGGTCCGACCAAAGATAGGGTGGATTTTTTTAATTTATAAAGGTCGTATTTTTAACTTTCCAATCTTCAAGCTTTATTGCTACCCAAAAACCATAAATTCCTAATGTAACAATAGAAAGAAGCAACCATTTAATCCAGTTTCCAAAAAGACCAATAGCTGATCCACTAAAGCTCATGCGATGGCCATCAACTACTGTATGATTGATTTTCCAACCATAAACCATACATAATGCCCAAGGATAACAGATGCCCAAAGTGACAACAGTAATAATAGCACCTAAAATATTCCAACCAATAAAACTTAATAAGCCACCATCAAAAAAAGATTGACGTCCCCATTTAGTTTCTGGTCCATATCCATTATTCATAAAATTTTCTCCTAACCTAGCTTTTAACGAGATTCAAGACATTGCTCGTAGTTTAATTATTTAGACTTCCATAAATGACCGCAATTGTTGCAGTACAACTCTCTTCCCTTATTATCTTTAGTTCCAGTAACTAAAAGAGAGGCCCCACCAGTCATTAAAGCAGCAGCCATTTTTCCTTTAGATTTCTTCTTGACAATTTTTTCTTTGTGGTTAAATACTGTGAATGGTTTTAAAAAATTTAGATTTAGAGAAGTCGACTTTTTAGTTTTTAAATTATTGTCATTAGACCATAATTGAATATTGTTAGATTTACACTTTGGACATTTTAAACTTGCCATTTACTTTTCTCCTTCCAGTGTAGTGATGGTGCACATTATCCAGCTCCCAATAACTGCTGAAATTCTTTTTCTGCCATGCTATAAAAATTGTGGCTCAAATGATAACGATCTAAAAATTGATAAATATTTATAGTCTCAATTACATCAAAATAACTAATATAATCTACAATATAATCATGCATTTCTTGCTTATTAATACTGACTTTTATTTCATCTTCAAATATTTCAACGATAGCCTCGTGCATCTCTAAGTATTCATTTTTGACGATTGACTCAGCAAGTTCAAAAGGGGCTTCCGTAGTATTTACAAACACATTAAAATATTCGTAGTTCCCCCCATTGGCTTCAAATATTTCCCAAAGAAGAAGAACGGCCTCGTGATTCGCTCTAACTTCATGAGGATTAGTTGCGTCAAAGTAATCTCCACGATGGTTGTCTTTATTTAGAATATGTATTAATTCATGAGCGACCTCAAAAGGTGAAGCATCATTAGAATTGTAAATCATTATCTTATTATCAACATTAACGGCCGCGGGAACTGGAAAAGCTTCCACATCAACAACTTCAAACCTGCATTTTTCAATTTCCTTGAGGAGGTAGTCTAAAAGCTCCTGTCTGCTCATAGAAACCTCCTTATTTGTCTTCTAATTGTTTTCCAAGTGCTTTTTTCATGGCTTCCTTAACTTCATCAGTTAATGGCTTACCATCAAATGAAACCCATTTGTCCCAATCAACTTTACTATCATCTACTAAATCGGCAAGGTCAATACCTTGATTTTGTTGTTCAGTTTTAATAGATACAACCTTAGTCTGTTCTTTTTTCTGTTCTTCTAATTGAGAAGAAGCAGTATCAAGAACTACTTTTTGGCGTGGTTCTTCAAGTTCGGAGCTAATTTGATTTATTTTATCCAGAATTGTAATTGACTGTTCTGATAAATTTTCATTCATCAATTTACTTAATGGAATAGAAAATATTTTTGCGATGTCATTTAGGACACCTGCTTTTGGCGTGTACTTACCTTTTTCCCATTCACTTACTGACGAAGAACTTTTTCGCCCAAGTAAATTAGCAAGTTCTAATTGCTCCATATTATTTTTTTGTCTAAGATATTTTAAATTGATAGCAAAATAATTTTCATTACTATTATTCTTTTTCATAGATATATAATAACACACGCTTCGGTAAAAGTGAAATATATTTCTTGTTTTTTATATTGTTTTTCGGTTTTTATGAATTTTACTCTTGACTTCGGAAAAACCGAAGTGTATAATTAACCCATAAAGTCAAACAAGCAAACGAACAAAACAGTTGCGAAGCTTCTGTGAATGTAGTTACACGTTGTATTCAACTCAGCGTAAGTAGCAAGTTTGGCAAATAAAAAGCCCCAGAGGGGCAGGAGGTTATTAAATGGAGAGTAAAATAAAGTCAAAATCAGAGATTTTCAAAAAATATTTAAAAAATCCTCATATGGTTGAAACTATTGCAGTGATTCACACTATCGAATTAGACTTTAATGTTGCTAAAAAGGAGGATATTGAGATCCATAAATATTGGAATCCTGACACTGGAATCTTAATTTTTGAAAAGCAAATCATTCTTTAGAAGTATTTTCTATAAGCTTCTGCGGAGCTAGTGCTTTCATAGCTTCTATGGCTGGGAATTCTGCTTTTATGTCAGGGTTTTGTGCGCTTGCAGGGGCAAAAGTTGCTCCTTGTTCAAGAAGAGGAACAATAAGTTCGACTGCTTTGGATAGTTTATTCATGTCTTCGGAATCTATTTCTTTATTCTCGTTTGTGAGAGCATTTTCCAAAGTTTGCCTAACTTGATACTTATATATATCTTCCAAACCTTTATAAAGTTTGTTCTTTTCAGAAACTTCATCATCCATTGACTTGAGAGATAACTTTTGCATTTGTAATCCTCTGTATTGTGATACTAATGAAAATGCCGTTTTAACAATAAATCCAATGAATCCCACAGTTGCTGATCCAGCTACACAAACTTCTAACCACAAACTCCCAGAATCAAAATTTTGAATATTAATTTCGCTACGATAATTTTCTATTCCGGAAATTATTGATAAAGCTTTCGTTAATTCCGTAGTGGCATAACTAACACTTTGAAATTGCGTATATTCAGGAAGTCCTATGGTGATTGAATTTTCTGTCTGCTCAGGAAGTGATAAATCAATAGATGTTTTGATAGCATAAGCTTTGGCAGCTATAGTATTGATAAGAGTTGACACTTGTGAAAGAAGTGAAGCCTGAATAGTTATATTTCCTATCGGAGCAATAGAAAACCCTATTTTTTGAAGAGAATTTATTTCAATATCAAAAGCACCAATAATTGAAATATTGCGAATTGCTTTTGTTAAAGTTAGTGAATTAGTAACTGTATAAACAGTATTATTCCCATTCGCTTGTACTTCTAAGGTGATATTATTGAGGTTATCATCAATAATTATTTGTTGCTCTCTAAATCTCATAGGGTGTTCTCCGTTTTCTTTCAATTATATCATTTCTTGGCGGGGATATAAATTAGAGAAATGGTATTACTAAAATACATACACAGAAAGGAGCCAGTATGGCAACAGCAATTACAGATTTAAGAAAACTAAATCGTTTATCGCAAAGACAACTCGCGGAAAAGGCAGGATTGACTCAGAAAACAATTGGTAACTATGAAAAAGATATTAGCTTTATCCGAAATGCTCAATACAAAAATATTGAAAAAGTAGCAAAAGCATTAGGAGTATCCGTTGATATTATTTTTTTAGAAGACACTTCGGTTTTTCTGAAACGAATTAATCAGCAAAATACAAAAGTAAGTTAAGAAAGGAGTTAGGAAATGGAAGAATTACAAAATTTCACAAATGGAATTTTCGATATTGATGTTAAAGTCGTTGAAGAAGAAATTCTATTTAACGCAGAACAAATTGCAAAATCTTTAGGTTTCACAACAAAGACTAACGGAACCGAATATGTTAGATGGAACAGGGTTAATGAGTTTTTGCCACAAGTGGCAAAAGTTGAAAAAGGCTCATTCATCAGTGAACCGATGGTTTACAAACTTGCATTCAAAGCAAACAATGCTGTATCTGAAAAATTCACAGATTGGCTGGCTGTCGAAGTCCTCCCAACAATCCGTAAGCACGGAGCTTATATGACGGAGGCGAAGCTTGAAGAAGTATTGCTTAATCCAGATACACTCATTAGCCTTGCTACACAGCTAAAAGAGGAACGGCAAGCACGACTTGGGCTTGAGAGAGAAAATAGCCAGTTAAATCTTGAACTTGCTACAGCTACTGAAAAAACAACTTACCTTGATTTAATCCTTGAAAGTCCTGATGATATTCTAATTACTCAGATTGCACAGGATTATGGATTTAGTGCTGTAAAATTTAATCGAATTTTGAATGAGTTACGGATTCAACGAAAAGTCAATAAGCAATGGGTATTGTACTCAAGATATATGGGGAAAGGTTACATCGGCAGTCGGACTCAAAGCTATTTAGATAGCAAAGGTCAAGAAAGAACATCAATTACTACTACATGGAAACAAAAAGGGCGCAAGTTTCTATATGAAACACTCAAAAAACATGGCTATTTACCTCTTGTTGAACAAGATGACTTAGCTAGCTAGAAAGGAAACAAAAATGACTACAATCGGAAAAGTTAAGATAGTTGAAATCGAAGATGGACCATTCATGACAGACGGTGAAATTGCTAAGTATCTCTATAAGACAGAAGTGTTAGATGAAAAAGGAAATATCGACAAAAAGTCTAATGCTTATCTTCGGGCACAAGGCAACATCAAAAAATTTGCTGATAATGCCCCTGATGGTTTCGTGATTGATGTTGACGGACGGCTTACTCACTTGATTGCCTTCTTAGCATGGTCAATTTGGAGCAAGAAGTATCGAGGAATGTCTAGGGCACCAAAGTTTATTGATTATTTCACAGAAAACAAAAACACACTAACCTCACTTCTATAAAGGAGGTGTACCCATGACTTACACATACATATTCAACCCAGAAAACGGTGAAAACCCATTTGACCCATTCCTTGATTTGATCACGCAGAATCTAAGAGCAATAAAACTTATCGCAGAAAAACTTAATATGTTATTACGTAAGAAAAGGATACTAAAATAGAAAATTCGCTACAAAAATAGTAGCGAATTAAGTAAAAAAATAATGTAAATAATACATTCTGTGCGGTCTCTTAGTCTTTTTTTAAAAACTCTTTTAAAGCTAACTTAACAAGGTTATTAGTACGTTTTTGAGCAATAAGGTGTTCAATAGCAAGTGCTTTTTCAAACTCTGATGCATTAAGTTTTGAGGAATTTACGATTTTAACAATATCTTCATATGGTTCCTCTTTCTCAAAAGTATTATCAAAGCGTTCTAGAAAGTCATTAAATCTTTCATCGAAATTATCTAAATTCATAATCTATACCTCCTTTCTATAAAAAAATTAGCAAATATATGCCCAAAGTAATTATATCATTAGGAGGATGAAACTCATATATAGAAGGGTTAAAAATGGAAACAACAATCATAAACGAACGCAAAGTTCGAGTGTTGCCAACGACTGTTGGACAAATCTATCATGATTTAATCAAACGAGAAAATCGTGGAGTAGTAGTCTTTGAAACTTGGCAACGACCAGATGGGAGTCTTTATATGACTTCACGAAAAAAGAATAAGCAAGAACTTGCTGAGGATAAATCAGCAATGCTTAACGAATGTATTTCAGACTGGAAAAAAGTTTGGAAATAAAAAAGCCCGCACTGGCATGCGGACTAAGACGTGATGTGTCTTTATATTTTAATACCTAGATTATATCACGTTTCAACAAAAATAAGAAACGGAGAACATTAAATGACCGAAGAAAAGCCAAGATTTAGTTTTTCTGATATTAGAACTTTTCAGGAATGCCCTTTTAGATTAAGGGAAAGAAAAGCAAAAAGGTACGCTGAATCTCCTACGGAAGCTATGTTAGTCGGCTCTTATGCTCATGCAATGCTTGAGGGAGATAAAAGTACTGATGACTTTATCCAAGAGCATTCTGCAGATATGATAGGCAATGTTGGCAAGAAGAACCAAGGCATCAAAAAAGTTTTTAAAGATATAGTGATGGCAGTTAATGAAGTTAAAAAAACTGAAACTTATCAGTCTTTTGATACTTTACATACTCATAAAGAACTTTATATCAGAGCAGATTATGATGATTTTGTGATTAGTGGAAGAATTGATGTCTTAAGGTTTGACCACGAAAATAAGATCATTGAAATAATTGACTGGAAAACGGCCGCAAGTTTTGAAGATGTATTTGATAAAAATATCAGAGCTTATTTGGAATGGTACAGCCATTATAGAGAGCAGTTGGCTTTATATGCGTGGTTAGTTGCTCAAGAATTCTCAGATTATACAAAATTAGATTATACAATAGTTGGGAAAATTGTAGGTTTTACCAAGAAACTTCCAGTAAACATTAAGACGATTACGATGGATTTTGGAAAACTTGCTGACATTTCAAATAAAATTCTTGTTCAAACTGTGTTAGCTGAGTTGGATAATATCGCTCATAATATTGGGCATGAGGGAATGGATGGATACTTTTGTCATAACTGTGACTGCTGTATTCAAAACAAAAAATACGAAGAATTAGAGGTAGAAGTATGGTAATGCAAATTAAACCTGCAGGGACTAGAAGCCCTAAACTGATGCGAGTCCTTATTTCAGGAGGTGGACTTTCAGGTAAAACGACACTAGCTGCTAAGTTTGCCAGTAGCTCTGACAGAGCTTTATTTATTAGCACTGACGGAAATGCCTACAAGCAAGGATACCAAGCAATAGACTTTGAATTTCCTCAAAAAGCTGAACAAATTATCACAAATTTTACTCAAGCATTAAATATGGCAGAGCAAAGTACTGAAAGTTGGGATGTTCTTGTAGTTGATTTGATTGAAGACTTTGACGAACGAGCCCAAACCTTACTGCGTGGTGAACTCAATAACTTTAAGTCGACAATGAAAGCATGGGGTAAAATCAACAGTTTGTATAAGGATATGCAAAGTTTAATGATGAGCAAGTTCCATGACAAGACAATTGTTTTGCTTAGCCGAGATGTTGAAGAAATTGACCAGAAGTCTGGAGATATTATAGGTTATAAACCAGCTTTAAGAAAGTCTCTTAAAAATATTATTTTAAAAGACCAGGATGTGGAAATTCGAGCATATTTTGATAGAAGTGGCAAACGTCAATTTGATATTTCTAATTTAAGATATGAAGAAATGAAAGGAATGCTCCAACAAATCATTTCTAAGCCTGTGGATATTCCACAAAGTCCTACATCTGAACCTCAAAAAATGTATAAAACCAAAAATAAGAATGGCGAGATTGTCGAAATTAATGAAGAAACCATGAAGAATATGGTTGAAAAAATGGCTGCGTTTGCTGATCGTGAGTATGGGGCTACTATTGACGAACAAAACTTATGGCTATCTATGTCACTTGATGAAGCTTACAACGATATTGAAAAGTATGTAGAGGTTAAAAAAGCTGAAAAAGAAGCTGCAGAAAACCAAGAGCCAATTGTGGATGAGTTATTTCCAGTAGGGCAAAATTAAACCTATGAGCAAACTGCAGTCCTCAAAAATCCTGCGCAGTAGAATTAGAAATAATTCAACTTTAAGCAATACTACCTTGGGCGGTAGTACTCGTATTTAGTTAAAGCTGGAGGGTGGCGGAACGAGCCGTAAAGTCAATGAGTATTTAGTGTTTACACATAACCACTCATCGCCAGCTTTTAATTTGAAAAATAAAACTTGAAATAAATATAGAAGAAAGGAGTGTTAGTGGCACAAAGAAGAATGTTCAGTAAAGAAGTAACAACAAGTGATTTGTTTGTTGATATGCCATCATCGAGTCAACTCTTATACTTTCATCTAGGAATGGAAGCTGATGATGAAGGATTTATCGGGAATGCAAAAATGTTGAGCAGAGCATATGGTTCAAATAATGATGATTTAAAACTTTTGGAAGCAAAAGGATTTATTATCGCATTTCCGAGTGGAGTAACAGTTGTTAAGGATTGGAATTTAAATAATAAAATTCGAAAAGATAGAGTGAAAGCGACAATTTATACAGAAGAAAAAACGCTGTTATCTCTTGATAGCAAAGGGGCTTATCTACTTGGCAACCAAGTGTCAACCATTTCGCAACCAAACGACAACCAAATGTCCGCACAGGATAGGTTAGGTAAGGATAGGTTAGGAGAGGTTAGTATAGGAGAGGGTAGGGGAGAGCAAAAAGAGCCCAGCGACTTTCAGCGGCTAATTAATCTTTATCAAGAAAATTTCGGAATAGTAAAGCCTATACTTTATGATGATTTGAAAGCTGATATAAATGATTATGGACTTGAGCTAATAGTCGAAGCAGTTAAGCGTTCAACTAAAAAGCAAAAAGATTATGCCTATGCACAAGGAATCTTGAAATCTTGGAATCGGTCAGGAATAAAGACACTTGAGCAAGCAAAAGCCGAGGAAGTGAGCTTTCAAAATAAATCTCAGAATAACCAGAAAAACCTTCAGCAGCAAAAGCCAGTCAAATCTGCTCCAGCATGGACTGATGAGGGCAGATTAATAAAAGCTGGTGTCGATACAACTGGAATGACTCAAAACGAAATGTATAAACTAGCTGGGGAAATGGGTTTGCATAATGAATGAAATCAGAAAGTATTATCTTGAATTAGCTAGTAGAGCCTGTGACGGAATTACTACGGGACACCTTGATGAATGGCTTAAATGGGCTAAAGCAAACGGGATATTATTAAGTCCGTGGTTGTTTATTTCATCAAAGACAGGTTTGAGTGTTGCAGAAGTATTAGAACGTATCTCGCCTTGGCACATGGAACGTGGAAAACGTGTCGAGGATGAGTACAAAAAAATAGAAATTGTTTAAAAAGGAGAGAAATAATGTTTGAAATAACAACACTGATAATAAATATAGTCATTGCAATTCTATTCGTTACTTGCATTCTATACTGGTTCAAAATTGGTAATAGATTTAGCAGATTAATTACCAAAATAAAAAATGACTATGAATTTGACAACTTCAATCGCTCAGATCTTGACGAGTCAGAGAATGTGTTCGGGAAGGAATAAGAAAACTACCACCATATTGGTAGTAGTTGCATGTCATTTTAGACTAAGTTTTCCAAATGTTTAACTGCGTCTTCAATGGTATTTCCATAACCATAGATTCCTGAGTTATCAGCAAGGTTTGCTCTAAAAATATCATTTGAAGTATCAAGAGTTACTGTATATTGGAAAAATTTATTTTTGTTAGTGAATGTCATAATTGCATTCTCCTTTCTTAAAAATATGAAAGGCATAGCGAAATTCTATACTGCCAAGTATAGCATTAATAAATCTAAAACACAAAGAGTACAAATCAATTGGTTGCAAGCCTACTGGAATTAGAAATAGGGTAAGTTAAGTAATTCATCAAATTCAGTCGTTCGATCAAGCGTCTCTATATATGGATTACCAAAAATAGGATGGACAGAAGTAACAAATATTTCTTTACCAGCACTATTTGTATAAGTGTACTTACACCCCATATCTATAAAATAAGCAGCCATAGCAGCTGTTTCCACAACACCACTCTCTAATTTTATATGAGTAATTTTTTTAGTGGATACCTCAGAAGGGTTAGAAAGACGAATATGTGTGATTTTATAAACCATAAATTTCCCCTTTTTTATTTTCATTATAGTCTTTCTTTGTGAAAAAATAAAGTCTATAAAGAATGTATATAGCAAGAACTTTCTAACTGGATTATATTAAAAAGGAGAATTAATTTAATGGCAGATAAACTAGATAGAATTATCGGAGATTACTTAACAGGGAGATTAGCTGCAAATATCAAAGCAAGGGAGCTTGATTTGAGAGCTAGAAAACCTAAAGACAATCTCGGAATTAGAACACAATCACTTGGAATAGCACCTCAAGAGATAGAATATTTAAGAGTCGAGGAAGATGAACTCAATGGTGTTCTAGGAAAAATGAAAAGGCAAAAAGAAATTCTTGATATGTTTTGGGATGTAGAATGTAGTGACACGAAAAAAGCATTATTACTTCATTATAAGCAAAGAATGACATGGTATGGAGTAGCTCAAGAAATGTTTGTAGGTGTTACTACATTATGGCGCTGGAACAAATCTTTTAAAGAAATGATTAGACCGTATTTGTGAGTGGTAAAATCGTGAAATGTTTTTGAATGATTCATTGAATTTTACCCCCTGTTTTAGTTGATATACTTGTATTATGAAGTAAAAGTCAAAAGCACAAAATATAAATTAATTCGGTTTGGATATACTTCATAAAGACTCAGAAGTTGGACTAGCAAAACTGCGGTCGGTTCGATTCCGACTTTGAGTCATTCCTAGTTTTAATACAGCTGTATATTAGGAATTACAGTCAATTAAACTGACGAGTTTATTTGATGAAATATAAAAGGAGGTCTAGCATTGAAAATTGGCACAAATGGTTTAAATCTTATTAAACAGCTTGAAGGCTGCAGATTAACAGCTTATCGGCTTAATGATGAGAAAATTACTATTGGATGGGGACACGCAGAGCCGGTAGGCCAAACTAACTTGGTGGCTGGTGTTACAACATGGACACAAGCTCAAGCAGATAACCAACTTTTTGCAGATTTGGTAGGTTTTGAGAATGCAGTAAATAATTATTTTACTCGGTCATTCAATCAAAATCAATTTGATGCGTTAGTATCATTTGCGTATAACTTAGGTGGAGGAGTCTTTGCTAATTATAATTGGAGTAAAACTGCAAGTGATAGCTGGATTTGTTCAGAAATGATTCTTTATGTAAATAAAGGTACTGAGTATGAAGAGGGTTTAACTCGTCGACGCAAAGCAGAAATTGCCTTATATAACAGTTCATCTTCCAATACCCCTGGAGGTTCAGGAACAAGTTCTTGGACATGGCCGTTTACTAAACCATATACTGGCGTTATATATTTGGAGGGACAACAATTTGGTAATACGTCGGTTAAAAGGGGAAGAGGATACTTCCATGATGGATTTGACTTTGACGCTAGTGTGTATGGACCGGATATTTTTGCCCTGTCTGATGGTGAAGTAATTTATACTGGAGTAATGGGAGATGGCCTTGGTTCTGTAATCGTGCTATCTATTCCACCTTATCAAGTAATGTATCAGGAATTCTCAAAATCTATGAGTGATATCCTTGTCTCAGTAGGTCAAAAAGTAACAAAAGGTCAACGTATTGGTCGATTAAATGGAGGTACACATCTTCATTTAGGAATTACACAAAAAAACTGGAGAACAGCATTAAGTAGCTGGGATGTTGATGATGGTTCTTGGCTAAATCCAATTGATGTTATTCAAAAAGAAATGAATAATTCACAAGAAGAAAAAGGAGATATTGAAATGATTTTATTAAAGGTAACAGATAAAAATTCAAAAATGGACGGTTCAATCTGGAATTATAGTGGAGAAACAATGATTAGATTGGATGGAGTAACCGCGGCACATCAAGCAAGCTACTTAAAGACCGTAGATGCTAATCAAGCTCAAATGTCACATTATAAAGACAATGGGGTGAAAACTATTGGGCAATTTTACTATTAATGTAAAGTAATATAAGCGAATTGCATTGGTTGCAAGTACAGTAGGGTGTTATTGTCAGGGTTCGACTCCCTGACTTGCTATTTTATTACAGGTTGTCCAATGGGCAGCCTTTTATTGTCGGAGAAAGGTGGTGGAAAATGAGTAAATTAAATCTTAAGCAACAAGCATTTGCTGATGAGTACATCATCACAGGTAATGCTTATCAATCAGCTTTAAAAGCAGGATACAAAGAGAATTATGCTAAAAATGCTCAAGAGAAATTGGTGGAAAAGTCTCTGAGTACATCAAAAATAAGCTGAAAGAGATTCAACTGGAGCGCCATTTGACAATGGAAGAAGCCTTAGCTATTACAGCTTCAATTGCAAAGGGAGAACCACAGCGATTTGAAAAAGTGCTACGTGATCCTGAAACAAATGAAATTATTGAGCGTGAAGTGAGTGAGTATTCAGCAGGTTTTAAAGAGAGAAATCAAGCATTAGAACACTTCTATAAAATTAATGCAGCATTTATTGACAAACAACAAATAGAAGTGAGTGAAACGCCTGTGTTCGTTGATGACTTAGGTGATGACGATGGCTAAACTATCTGAATTCATTCCTAAAGCATTTGCTTCTACTTGGCGAGCAGCTTTAAATAGTAATATCTTAAATATCGTTGAAAAAGGTGGTCGTGGTTCAGGTAAATCATCTGACATTGCACATATTATTACTCAATTGTTAATGAGATATGCGGTTAATGCAGTTGGCATCCGTTATGTTGATAATACGTTAGAGCAGTCAATCTATGAGCAAATGAAGTGGGCTATTGAAGAGCAAGGCGTAACCCATTTATTTAAGTTCAATAAGTCACCCTTGAGAATTACTTATATTCCACGTGGAAACTATATGATATTCCGAGGGGCGCAAAACCCTGAACGAATTAAGTCATTAAAAGATAGTAAGTTCCCATTTGCAATTGGTTGGATTGAAGAATTAGCAGAATTTAAAAGTGAAGATGAAGTAACAACTATCACTAACTCACTTCTACGTGGGGAATTAGATGATGGTCTTTTTTATAAGTTTTTCTATTCCTATAACCCACCAAAGCGTAAACAATCATGGGTAAATAAGAAATATGAATCATCATTTCAACCAGCTAATACTTTTGTTCACCACTCTACTTATCATGATAACCCATTTATTTCTAAAGAATTCATAGAGGAAGCTGAAGCAACCAAAGCTAGAAGTGAAAGACGCTATGACCGGGAATATTTAGGGAAAGCAATTGGTTCTGGAGTTGTACCGTTTGACAATTTACAAGTTGTACCTGGTTCAATTACTGATGACATGGTTGCAAACTTTGATAATATCCGCAATGCAGTTGACTTTGGTTATGCTACTGACCCACTAGCTCATGTAAGGTGGCAATACGACAAGAAAAAGAATGGAATATATGCAATTGACGAGCTTTATGGTCAAAAAATAAGTAATAGAGAATATGGGAAATGGTTGCACAAGAAAAATTATTCTAGTGATACAATATTTGCTGATTCTGCTGAACCTAAGAGCATAGCTGAACTTAAGACCGAACACAACGTTCCACACATTAAAGGTGTTAAAAAAGGACCTGATAGTGTTGAATATGGCGAACAATGGCTTGATGATTTAGATTTTATCTGTATTGACCCACGAAGAACTCCTAAAATAGCTTGGGAGTTTGAAAACATAGACTATCAAGTAGATAAAGATGGTAATCCTAAACCAAGGTTAGAAGATAATGATAACCATACAATAGATGCTACAAGGTATGCTTTTAGTGAAGATATGAGAAATGTTAAGACCACGATTGCTTCTAAAGCAAGCTTTGGTTTTTATTAAAGGAGAAACATGGCAATTAAAATAAATAGAGAGATGGCAGGTGACTTAAATAATCCTTCTTCTGAATTGCTTAATCATTGTATTAATCAGCACCAAAGTGACTTTTGGCGTTTGGAAAAACTATCTGATTATTATGATGGTAAGCAAGATATTTTAAAACGAACAAAAGATAGTGCTGCCGCACCTAATAATAAAGTTGTTGTCAATCACGCAAAGTATGTAACTGATATGAATGTTGGTTTCATGGTAGGAAATCCAGTAGCTTATACAAGCAGCGATGACATTCAATCGATTCTTGATGCTTATACAAAAGTTGATATTGTTTCTCATGATACTGAACTTGAAAAAGATTTGTCAGTATTTGGGATAGGTTATGAATTGATTTATATGAATCAGGAACCACAGACTGGGAAAGTATTTGCTGATATTAAATGTATTGATCCACGAGGAATTTTCCTTGTTACGGATGATACGATTGATACCAATCCTTTATTTGCTGTACATTATCAACCAGTATATAATCTTCAAGGAGCTGTTGATTATTATTTTGTTAAGTACTATAACGACAATAGAGTGTTGACATATAGAGCGGCTTCTATTGGTTTCGGAGATTATCAATTAATCAAAGCACTTCCTCATTATTTTAAAGCAGTACCTGTTATTGAATATCGAAATAACGAAGAACGACAAGGAGATTTTGAGCAAGCAATTAGTTTAATTGATGCTTATAACTTGCTCCAGTCTGACAGATTGAACGATAAAGAAGCTTTTGTGGATGCTATTTTGGTTATCTTGGGATTTGACTTAAGAGATGGAGATGGTGAACGTTTAGCAAAAGAAAGACTGTTAATTAACACAAATGCTCCAGGTGAAAGTAGCGTAAGTTATTTAACAAAAACAATGGACGAAAGTTCAGTAGCAATATTACGAGATTCATTACTTGAAGATATTCATAAAGTGACTTATGTGCCCAATATGAATGATAAAAACTTCTCAGGAAATGTTTCAGGCGAGGCAATGAAATACAAACTCTTTGGATTGCTGCAGCTTATGTCAGTTAAATCAAGATATATGATAAAAGGGCTTAGACAACGTTTGATTCTCTTTGCCAATTATTTAGAGATTGGTAATAACAATGTTGATATTGACGGTATCAAAATTAAGCTCAAACCTAATTTGCCAATCAATACAACTGACATTGTGAGTCAAATCGTTCAGGCGCACCAAGCAGGAATTCTACCTCTTAAAGTGTTGCTTTCATGGCTTCCAGATATTGATAATGTCGATGAAGTTCTTGAACAGTTACAAGAGGAAAAAGAGGAGGCTATCGAAATGAATCAGAAAGCTATGGGCGTTCAGTCAGAAGACAGCCACTCTAATCTTGATGATCTACCTGATGAAAATGAGGAAGAGAATCAAGATAATAACAATAACCAGTCTGACAACCAGACCAATCAAAAAGGAGACCAAGAAAATGGCCAAAACAAAAACAACAAAAAACAAAACTCAAAAAACTAATGCTAAAGCAGCAAAAAACCCTAAAGTAACTAAAACTAAAGGAAAAGCTAAAACTGCTTCTAAAACAGCAACTACTAAAAAGAAAGTAGTCAAAAAACCAGTAGCAAAAATAAAAAAAGCTAAATGATTACAGCCAAATTCAAAAAGAAAAACAACCAAATTTACTGGTATCAAGTGACTGGCCATGCAGGCTTTGCAAATATTGGTAATGATATTGTATGCGCTGGGGTTTCTGCTTTATATATCACAGTCACCAATGCATTGTTATCATTTGGTAAGACTTTTGAGCGTGATGAAGGATATTTTATACTTGATCCAACGGATAAAGAACTAGCAAGTCTTATGATACTTTATGATGGAATAGTTTCAATAGCTGAACAATACCCTGGACATGTAATAGTAGAGGAGTAAAAATGAAAATGAATGAAAAATTTGGTGTTATTATCGCTTATATTGCTATTTCTATGCTATCTTTGATAGCATTTTTATTTGGATGCACAATAATACTTTGTTTGTTATTTGCGATTAGGTCATTAATTTAGGAAGGATAAGAGAATGTCTGACTACTGGCAAAAGAGAGCGATTAAATCCGAAAAGAAAGTAAATGACGGTGCTAAACAGCTTGAGGAAGTCGTAGCGCAGGCATACAAACAAGCTCAGTCATATTTAACGAAACAGATTGCTAAATTATTTAATCGAACTAAGCAGCAAACGGAACTGACAGATGATGAAGCCAAAAGAATGCTTAATGAAACTGTTCCTGTTTCTGAATTAGTTGAGCTTAGGAGATTAGCTAAAGATATCAATAACCCTGACTTGCAAAGAGAAGCTAAAAAGCGGCTCACAGGACTAGCGCTTAAATCAAGAATTACTCGTGCAGAAGATTTAAAAGCAAAGTCTTATCTAGTAACAAAACAAATTGCAGATGTTCAGCTTGATAAGCAGACATCTTTTTATATTGATACGATAGATGAATCTTACAAAGAAACTGCTGCTGAAACGATTATTCGTGAATCTCAAGCAAATGCTAAGAATGGTGTTGTTAAAGAAGTTTGGAATAAAAAAGACTATAAGTTCAAAGAGTTAGCTACTAAATCTGTGGAAAACATACTTGATAGTCACTGGCTAGGAAGTAATTACTCTAAAAGATTATGGGGAGATACTGAAGACTTATCCAAACGATTAGAACAGCTCTTCACGGTTGAAGCTTTAACTGGAATGAGTGAATTTCAGATGGCAAAGGCAATTGCTGGTGAATTTGACCGCTCAATTAACGTTGCTAGGCGTTTAATTCGCACTGAAGCGAATTATATGGCGAACCAAGCAAAGCTCAAATCGTGGAAAAACAATGGCGTTGAGAAATATCAAATCATTGCTATCTTAGATTTGAGAACATCGCAAATTTGTCGTCATAAAGACCATAAAGTTTTTCTAGTATCTGAAGCGGTTGTAAATGGTGCAGAAGGTACATATCCACCTTTTCATCCGTGGTGTCGTTCAGTTGCTTCAATGTATTCAGAGCGACTAAATAACATACCTCGTAAGGCGCTTGACCCTATCACTGGTAAAACATTTGATATTAAAGGTGACACTACCTATGATGAGTGGATGAATATGCTGAAAAGCAAGCATTCTGATACTGAAATTACTAACTACAAAAAGACAGTACTTAATCATTCGAAAGATGACGCTAGTTATTTGAAAATGAAGTCAGTTTTTGGTCGAAATGGGCCTAAGTCACTGGATGAATACCAGGAAATAAAGTATAATGATAGTCAGAAATGGACGAGATTAAAAGACAATTTTTTTGTAAAATCTCGTTTACAAGATGGCCGCTATGGTTCAATAATTAATCCCGAAAAACAAGCACCACACATGGCATCAACATTAACTAAAGGTAAGAGCTACTTCGAGGATAATATTGATGTTCAAAAGTTATTTGATAAATATGCTGGGACTGGAAAAATTGAACGAACTGAGGCTGGTAGAGCAACTTCAAAAGAAAGGATTGACACAGGAAAACTTATTGGTTATGATGCATCCAGTGGTAAACAGGTCACTGGTATAAAGATACATCACTCCAAAAAGCGGACTCATATTGTGCCGTGGAATAGTAATAATGGTAAGCATGACTTATAATAAGTACTTTGGTAAACATGTAAAAGTTGTTTTCAAGAACGGAAATAAGTACTTGGGAATTATCAATGATTACACCTCTGATGATGATAATGATAATGAAGGCGAATATTGGGGATTGAAACCTGATGATTCTTTCGATGACTTTATTTTCTATTCGGATGAAGTCGAATCAATCGAAGTAATAAAATAAAAGTATCTAATTTATATAATTAGGTGCTATTTTTATATCAAAAATAAGCGTTTGTCAATGGCAGGCGCTTTTCTTATGCTCAAAGGAGGTAAAAATGAAGTTTGATGTTTTAAGTTTTGAACAGGGTAAAGGATTATGCCTCAATGGCGAACCATTAAAAGGCGTGACAGGTTTTGAATTGGCTTCAGGGGCTAATGAAATATCCCAATTAAAACTAACAATGTATGTTGATGTAAAAAACATTGATAAATAAATTTTAAACCCTTGGTATTCCATGGGTTTTTCTGATGTCCAAGCGTGATGACACTAAAAGCTTCGGAAGTGCAAGCATTGAACCACTTTAAAAGCAATTGGAAAGGATTAATAACATGAAAATCGCAACATTATGCGGAAACAGTTTACTCAAACTCAACTTACAACAATTTGCTGAAGGTCAAGAAGGCGGTGAGGGTGGAGCAGGAACTGGCCAAGAAACTCCTCCTGAATTCAATGCTGACAATCTGACTGATGAACAAGTTGCAGCAATCAAAGAAAAGTTTGGTCTTAAAGATAATACTGATGTTGATTCTATTGTTAAGTCTAAACGAAGTCGTTGGCAGAAGGAACTTGAAGAAGAAAAAAATGAAGCTGCTCGTCTTGCCAAACTTTCGGAAGAAGAACGCCAACAAGCGCTGATTCAAAAAGAAAAAGATGACTTTGAAAAAGAAAAAGCTGTCTTTCGTCAAGAACAGTTGCTTGTAGAAAAAGGCAAACAACTTCAAGAAATCGGTATTCCAAGCGCTTTTGCTGCTCGTATTCAAGGAAATACTGCTGAGGAAGCTATTAAAGATGTCAAATCTTTCAAAGCTGAATGGGATAAAGCCTTAGAAGCAGCGGTTAACGAAAAACTCAAAGCTTCTGTTGATACTCCGCTTGGTGGAGGTGCCACACCAGGTAAATCAGTTGATATCTCAGCTATGAGTTATGACGAAGTTTTGGCATTGAAAAAAACAAATCCAAAAGCCTATGAACAGGCTACAAAATAAGGAGAATAAAACATGAAAAACAAACACCTAAAAATGAATTTGCAACGTTTTGCTGGCGATGTAGTAACGTTCTTGAACTCACAAGTTGATCCCGAAGTTATGGGGCAAATGGTAGCTGCTCAATTGCCTAAAGCTATTAAGTTCTCAGGAATTGCTCCAATTGATACAACCCTTGCTGGTCAACCTGGTTCAACAATTACATTGCCTAAATTTAAATACTCTGGTGATGCTAAAGTCGTTGCAGAAGGTGATGCAATTCAAATGGATAAATTACAAACTGCAACTCAAGAAGCAAAAATTAAAAAAGTTGCTAAAGGGATGTCTATCACTGATGAAGCAGTTCTTTCTGGTTATGGTGATCCAGTTGGGGAAATTCAACGTCAAATCCGTATGGCAATTGCGTCTGCTGTAGATAATGAAATTGTATCTGTTGCTGGTACCGCAAACCTTACTGTAGTAGCGGATGTTAATCTTGATTTGATTGACAAATTAGAAAATACATTTGTTGAAGCTCCTGATGCGCTTGAAGAACAAGGATTTACTCAAGGAGTCCTTTTTGTTTCATATAAAGATGCTGCAACTTTACGCCAAGCGGCTGGAGTTAACTGGACTCGTGCGTCTGAACTCGGAGATAATATCCTTGTTTCCGGAGCATTTGGTGAAGTTCTTGGTTGGACAATTGTTCGTTCTAAAAAAATCAATGATGGAGCACCAATCGCTGTTAAACCAGGTGCAATGAAAACATTCTTAAAACGTGATGTTCTTGTTGAATTTGACCGTGACATTACTAAGAAAATTACAGCATTCACTGGTGATGAACACTACGTTGTTGCAATCGTAGACGAAACTAAAATTGTTCGTGTTCAAGCTGCACCAATTTCTGTTACAGGGGTTACGATTTCACAAAAAACAGCGTCTATGAAAGTTGGAACTACTAGAGAGTTAAAAGCAACTGTTGATCCAGAAAATGCTACTGACAAATCTGTCACTTATTCTTCTGATGCTGAAGCTGTTGCAACAGTCAACTCTGATGGTAAAGTCACAGCACTGACAGCAGGTACAGCAAACATTACTGTCACTACTACTGACGGTTCTAAAACCGATAAGTGTGTAGTGACAGTAACTGAAGCATAAACAGCAGTAGGAGGCAATCATGGAAGAGAATGAACCAAAAACTAAAGCAATTGAACGTTTAAAAACTGATTTAGGCGTTGACGACAATAAAGCTACTGGTTTAATTGAGGATGCGGTTATTCTCGTCCTTGATTATACGAATCAGGATAAGATGTTAGATTCAATGTGGCTGTATGCTCGTCAGTTAGCCACAATTACTTTTAATCGTGAAAGTACAGAGGGAGAATCTAGTCGTTCAGAAGGTGGCGTTTCTCAATCCTTTATTGAAGATATTCCTTTAAATATCCAGCGTGGCTTGAATCGTTACCGACTCGGAAAGGTGGTTAGTTTTTATGCGCCTGATGAAACGTGACTTAATTACTGTCTATTTAAGACGAGCAACGATTACGCAGGACGAAGAATTCAATGATGTAATAGCATGGGAAAGTCCTATTGCTCTTGAAATGAATGTTCAGTCCGCAAGTGGTGCTGTCAATGCCACAATTTACGGTTCAAAGCTTTCAAGTATGAAATCATGTAAATATCAAGGCAATGAGTTAAAAGAAGGCCGAGATGAAAACAGTGGTATCTGCTTATATGTTGATAAGGACAGTGACCCTGATTATAAAATCAAGTCGATTCAACCTTATTCTACACACATCAATGTGATGTTAGAAAGGAACGATGACATTGGGAGTTGAAATTAAAGGATTGGACAGGCTTAAAAGAAAAATTAATGCCATGCCTAAAATCTTAAATGACGCTGTGAATGATGCGACTTACGAAATCACAGAGTTGGTTCGTTCTGCAGCTGAATTAAGACTGGCTTCTAGTATGAAATTCAGTTCTGGAGAACTACTTGGAAGTTTAAAGACTGAGGTTGTAGAAAATGCGGAAGGTAAAATAGTTGGGCGTGTCTGGTCGGATAAAGCTCAAGCCATTTATCGTGAGTTTGGTACTGGTCCAAATGGTCAAGCAAGTTCTAAAGATTTACCAGAAGGTGTTAACCCAGTTTATACTCAAACTCGTTGGTTTATTCCAGCTGAGGAAGTTGGAATTGACTTGAATGAAATCTATGGAATGCCTAAGATTACTATTCAAGGCAAAGAATTCTACATCACAAGTGGTCAACCAGCAAGACCTTTCTTATATCCATCATTGAAAGAAATACTTCCGCAAATGCCTGAGATATACAAAGAGCATGTCCAAAAGAAATTGAGGGAGCTTAAATAATGGAGAGAGTTGATATTAAAAATATTGCCGGCTCAGTTATGAGCGGTGTTTCAGAAATTAAAAAAATTGCAACGGACTATCCCTCAACTTGGAATACTTTTCCTACAGCTATTTACAGAACGGTTAACAACCCACATTTTGTAGATGGAAGTGGCGAGGAACTTCAAACAAAATGGTCAATTACAATTGAATTATATTCTAAAAATAGTTTGGCCACTATCGTTAATAATATCATCGAACAATTTGGTGATATTGGTTTCACAGGCACACAAAGAGATGCTAATACAGCAGATTTGAAGCGTGTCATTATTGAACTATCCGCAATCGTGGATAATAAAACAAAATACGTTTATTCGAAATAGGAGGAAATAAACATGACAACATTTGCAGGTCTATTATCAAAAGGAGCGGTGCTTTCTTATAAAGAAGGTTCAACTTCAAAAGAAATTGCAGCGGTAAAATCTATCCCGGCAATGGGTGCTGACCCTGAAAAAGTTGATGTTACCCACTTGGGTTCAGAAAAGAAAGCTTATATTGCAGGGATTCAAGATACTGACAATATGGAATTTGCAATCATTTATCAAGGGGATAACTTCAAAGATATTGATACTTTGGTTAAAGCTGGTAAAGCAGTTGAGTGGACAGTGACTTATTCTGATGGTTTGAAAGTTACATTCACAGGACAACCATCTTATAAATTTGACGGTGTGGAAGTCAACCAAGCACTTGGATTTAACTTGGTAGTTGTTGTTTCGGCAGGTCCTGACTTTACTCCAGTATCATCTCCCAGTTAATCCCCAAGAACCAACTGGGGTAACGTTGGACAAAACATCGGCTAGTGTAGAAGTTGGTAAGACAGTTAAGTTAGTAGCAACTGTGGTTCCAGATAACGCTGAAGATAAAACTGTAACTTGGACTAGCTCAGACGAAACAAAAGCAACTGTAGATAAAGGAACTGTTACTGCGGTAAGTGAGGGAGAAATCACAATTACAGTGAAAACAGTTAACAATAAAACGGCTACTAGCACAATTACTGTCACAGCAGCATCGGGTAATTAATAACATTTTAAGAAAGGTTAGTCTCGAAAGCTAACCTTTTTATTTTTTATAAATATAGAAATCGGAGAAACAAAAATGACAAAAGAAAATATCGTAAAACTTCCTGGAACTAAACAATTTGAATTTGGTGGCTTAAATCTTCAATTGCGCTTGGACGGTAAATCTATTATTGCTATTGAAAAACGCTTGGACGAATCACTTATGGGACTTTTCGTAAATGGTCAAGGTGGTTTTAAATTGCCAGCTACAAACAAATTATTGGTAGTGCTTCAAGGTGCAAACCAAACAAGCCGAGTTTCTGATTCAGATTTAGTTAACGCTTTTGAACGTTTTGTCGAAGCAGGAAACACTACTTTTGATTTGTTCAATGCCATTCAAGAATTGCTTGATGAAGCGGGTTTTTTCGGCAAGGACAAGAAGGAGAACGAAGCGACAAATGGGGAATCTCTGGACAACGAACCAGAAGCACCGAGCGAACTCCTTTAAAAACCTACAACAATTTATCCAGCATGCTTGAGGATTTATACCCTCAGGCAGTTGAAGCTGGTATTTCTTCTACTGATTTCTGGGCAATGACTTTTGACGAAATAATGGTCCAAGTTGAAGCAAATAAAAAAAGGCATGAGAACGAGCTAAAAGAGAAAGCGATGTTTGATTATTCTCAACAAAGGCTTGCTATCTATGCTTTTAATGATCCAAAGAATTTTCCTAAATATGAAGATGCTTACCCTTTCTTGAATCAACTCAAGGAAGAAGTAGAGCAAGCAGTATCTGAGGAAGAAGAAAAGAAACAAGCGATGCTTAGTGATCAAGAAATTATGCGACAAAATGCAATGTTAATTCAGGAAACTCGTAAAAGAAAAAGGCAAAAGACAAATTAAAAAAATATTGAATAGAAAAGGAGGTGAGAAATATGGAATTAGAAACGCTAGAGATACTGTTTGATGCAAATACTGCAAAAATGGATGAAGCGCTTAGTAAAGTTTTACCTCATGTAGAAGCAATTATGTCAAAGTTTGAGAATATCACTGGGAAGTCTATGAAAAAGACTGAAGATAATTTGAATATTGATAAAGGTGCAACACAATTTGGCAAACAGTTAGAAAAAATGAATCAGACTTTTGAAAAGATGATGGGTCATCTTGAAAGTTCTTCTAAAAAATCATCAGAAAGTATTGGAGATAATTTATCTACTGGATTTAAGAAAGCACGTCCTAAAGTATCAAAAGAAATTGATGCCATGCTAAATGAAATTAATGCAAAAATGGGTCAAGCTAAAGCCGCTCAAGAAAAAGTGGCTTATCTTAAATCACAGCGTCAAAGTTCTTCAGCAAAAGGAGATGGCGGTCAAACGGTCAAATATGATGACCAGATTGCACGGGCTCAGGCATCAATGGTTAAGTACCAAGACCAAGCAAAAAGTCTTGCTAGATCAATGAAGACTGAGTTTGATGCAGTTCCTTCGTCTTTAGAGCGAATTGCAAAAGTAATGGATGCCAATGAAGCTAAGTATTATACAATGCGTGAAAGTGTTCGAGCTTTACAAAAGGAATATCAATATCAACTAAAACCAGTCGGAAGTTTTGACAAAGGCTTTAAAAATGTTGATACTCCTGATTCATTGAAAACTGCTCAAAAAATGCAAGCACAGTCTGACAAAATGCAGAAGTTAGCAAGTAGTAACGATGTTCTTCAAAAAGAATATCAAAGAACAGAAGAGCGTGCAGAATCATTAAGAAAGGCAATAGGACGAATTAATTCAGTTCTTAGCCAATCGTCGATGGCAACTGGAACAGCAGCAGCTGGAGCTAGTATGACAGGTTCAGGATTGAAACAATCTGAACGTGCTGTTTCTAAATATGGCGGAGTCTTCAACCGCATGTCAAACTCCATTTCTCACGGTGCTGGAGGAATTGGAAATGGATTGAAAAATTCATTTGGGATATTGGATAAATTTGGAAATCTCTTTTCGAGAAATTCAAATAAAGTTACACAAGGCACTCGTAGCATGTCTATGGGTAACAATGCTTTTCTTCAGTCTATGAAATATTTGTTGCCTTCATTAATTGTTTATCAATTAATTGGTGGAGCAATAAGTAAGTTAGCTGGCGGAATGATGAGTGCATTGAAGACAAACGATCAGTTTTCTAACTCACTTAATCAGATTAAAGTCAACTTGATGACCGCATTCTATCCAATTTATAATGCGATTCTACCTGCCATTAATGCGATGATGAGCGCAATTGCTACATTAACTGGTCAATTAGCTTCGTTTATTGCAGGATTATTTGGAACAACTTATCAAGCAGCCAAACAAGGCGCAAGTGGTTTATATGATAATGTCCAAGCCATGAATGATACGGGTTCATCAGCGACTAAGGCGAAAGACAAGGTTGATAAACTTCAACGTTCACTTATGGGCTTTGACGAGATTAATCGTATTGGTTTGCAAGACAAAACTGATGACGACACTGACAAAGGCCAAGATACAAAAGCTCCAGGTATTGATTTCGGGGCCGCTACTGGTAATTATTCAACTCCTAAATGGATGAAAGATATGCAAGCCTTACTTAAAGACTTCTTCAAGCCTTTCCAAGATGCATGGAAAAACCAAGGTCAAAAGGTTATTGATGCGTGGAAATATGCACTTGGAGAAGTTATCGGTTTAGCAAGTGCTATCGGAAAATCCTTTATGGAAGTTTGGACGAATGGCACTGGTCAAAAATTCATTGAAAATCTATTAATTTTACTTGCGGATGTGCTTAACATTGTCGGTGATATAGCTAAAGCATTTAAAGATGCCTGGAATGAAGATGGTAGAGGAACTGCCTTAATTCAAACTATTTTTAATATGTTTAATAGCATTCTTGAGCTATTACATTCTATAGCAGTGGCTTTTCGTGATGCTTGGAATGATGGAACAGGAGAAGCTATTGCCGCAAATCTTTTAGAGATATTTACAAATATTTTTAAAGCGGTAGGAAACATTGCTGACCAACTTAAAAAAGCATGGGATCAAGGTGGAGCTGGGAAAGAAATTTTCTCTATTATTTTAGGGATTATCAATGATTTGCTTACACATATTAATAATATGGCAAAAGCTACAGCTGATTGGGCAAAGACCTTGGACTTTACACCCTTGCTTAATGGAATTAAAAAGTTACTTGAAAGTATTCAACCTCTCTCTGATAATATTGGAGCTGGACTAGAATGGTTTTATAAAAATGTACTTTTACCATTGGCTGGGTTTACTATTCAAGACTTAATACCTGCTTTCTTACAAGCTTTGGGTGGGGCAATAGATTTTGTAAACGGAGTAATCGAGGCCCTTAAACCAGCTTTCAAATTTTTCTGGGATAACTTTTTGAAACCAGTCGCTGAATGGACTGGCGGAGTAATTGTTGACGTCTTAAAAGGGCTCGGCGATGTCCTTTCAACTATTGGGGATTGGCTATCTGAGCACGGAAAAGGTTTTTCTGATTTTGTAATCACTCTAGGAACTTTTGCTGGGGTAGTTGGCGGAATCATCGCAGTCGGTACTGCAATCGAAACATTCGTAGGCTTCCTTGGAGGACTTGCTGTGATTATTACAGGAGCAGGCGGTGTAACAGGAGCTATTGGTTCTCTTGTAGCAATTCTTGGCGGTCCAATAACAATAGCTATTGCAGCAGCAATTGCGGTTGGTGTTTTATTGTATAAAAACTGGGATGAAATTAAAGAAGCAGCTGCAAACCTTGGAAAATGGATAGGAGAAAAGTGGGACGATATCAAGAAAGCAACTGGCGACGCTTGGGACAACGTAAAGAAGGCAACGTCTGATAAATGGAATGAAGCCAAAAAATCAGTAAGCGATACTGCTGACTCCATTGGTACAAAAGTTTCTACAAAGTGGTCTGAAGTTAAAAAAGGTACATCAGATGCTTGGGACAATGTGAAAAATTGGACTTCTTCAAAATGGAATGATACTAAAACAGCAGTACACAGCACAGCTGATTCTATTGGGTCAAAAGTATCGAGCAAGTGGAATGAGATAAAGAGCGGCACCTCAACCGCTTGGGAAAATGTAAGAAGTTCTGTTTCAAATGCTGCCAGCAATGCTGCCAACAACGCTTCAAACGCATGGTCTAATATGAAAGATAGAATGGGTGGTTACGCAAACTCTATTAAATCTACAGCCAAAAGTGCATTTGAAAGTGTTGCTTCGTGGGCTTCCGATATGGGAAGAAAGATTGGCTCAGGTCTTGAAAATGGAGTAAATGCAGTCAAAAGAGGTGCAGCCGCAATTGGTAATGGTATTGCTGGGGTCATTGGAGGTGCCGTTAACGGAGTCATTGACGGGATTAACTGGGTTCTTGGTAAAGTTGGTTCAGGTAATAGATTAGGTCACTGGAGTGTACCAAGATATGCTAACGGTACTGACGGGCACCCAGGAGGACCAGCATTAGTAAATGATGGCTCAGGGAGTCAATGGCAAGAAATGTATCGAACACCCGATGGTAAAACTGGTTTATTCCCTAAAGTGAGAAATCTTATGGTTGATTTGCCAAAAGGAACCCAAGTATTAAGTGGTGCTAAAACTGCAAAAGCAATGTCAGGAATGCCTGCTTATGCAAATGGTATCGGTAATTGGATGGGTGAGAAATGGAATCAAGCCAAAGAAATGGTTGGCGATATTTGGGACTATGCCACTCATCCAGAAAAGATTTTAAACATTGCAATAAGTAAGTTTACTAATCTTTCTCAAGCAGTTGAACCTGCGTTATCTATTGCGACTGGTGGTATATCTACTATGGCTAATGGAGCTATGGGAATGATTGAAAAGGCATTCTCAGAAGGCTCAGAAAGCCCATCTGGTACTGGTGTCGAACGTTGGCGACCAGTTATTAAAAAAGCTCTGTCAATGAACGGTGAATCAACTTCTGAAAACTATGTCAATGCTTGGCTAAGACAAGTACAAAGTGAGTCAGGAGGTAATGAGAAAGCTGTCCAAGGTGGATATACTGATATTAATACGATTACTGGCGACTTGGCTAAAGGATTGTTACAAACTATCTCGGCCACGTTCAATGCAAATAAATTCCCAGGACATGGAAATATCTTTAATGGATATGACAATGCACTTGCAGCAATTCATTATGCATTGGGCCGTTACGGTGACCCTGGTATGCTTCAAGTGATTGGGCATGGACACGGTTATGCAAAAGGTACGCCATATGTTCCTGAAGATCAGTTAGCAATGATTCATGAAGGAGAAATGGTTGTTCCTGCTAAATATAATCCATATAATTCTATCAGCGATTTCAAATCATTTGAAACTTTGCAGTTGCCTGAAATGTTCACGGACAAACCAACTGATTACAATAATTCTGGAAGCTTTGGTGGAGGTCAAGATGTTTCGAGCTATGGCTTGGCAAACATGAATGGTTCATTAACAAGTGCCATCATGTTGCTTGTTCAATCTTTAGGCGCACAAACTAGCCAAACTTCAAATGGAGATATTGTGATAAATATCGGAGGCAGAGAGTTTGGACGAATTGCAGTTTCAGAAATCAACAAATATCATCAACAGCTTGGGTACACTGAGCTTAACATTTAGAAGGAGGAATTATGTCTGCCGAACTACAATTTAATGGAGTGACGGTAAAAACTCCTAAAGAATTCAGCGTCAGTATTTCAACAATCGACGCTGACTCCTCAGGGAGAAATGCAAATGGAGAAATGGTAAGAGATGTCATTGCTCAAAAAACAAAACTAAACATTAAATGGGGCCCTTTGAGTGACTCAGAAGTATCTGATATTTTACAAAGAATTAATCAACCTTTCTTCGTAGTAATTTATCCAGACCCACAAATCGGAAGACAAAGAAGTAAAACTTTTTATGCCGGAGATTCTACAATGCCTTCTTACTCATGGAACGATAAGTTTAAAGCGATGAAGTGGGAAAACTTATCTGTGAATCTGATAGAAAAATAGGAGGATAAGAAATGCTTACTGTCTCAGATGATTTTAACAATGCCATGAAAGCAGAGAATCGAAGATTTGAGACTCGAATAAAAGTTGGCGATAAAGTTTTTACAAAAAACGATATCAATAGTTGGGTATACAGTGGCGGCTCTATTTCTGGTGAAACATTTCAAATAGGTTCAACATTTTCAAATTCTATAAAAATAGAATTTTGTTCAATAATTGAAAATATTAAAGAGCTGACAGAAGTAACTGTAGAAGTCGGAATAGCAACTTATGATGCAGATTATCATTATGATAATATCCCGCCTGAAAAGGTTGGAAGTGCAAGAGTGGGTTATGCTAAATTGATTCATTATAAACCAACGGTTTATGAATATGTCTCCATTGGAACTTTTTATGTCACTAAGTGTGACCCAGATAGAAACGAAAATAAAACGACACTTGAAGCAAGTGATCGTTTTGTTTTTTTTGAAAATGAGTATGTTTCTGAACTAACCTATCCTGCTTCTATTCGAGATATAGCTTTAGAGATTGCTAATAAAAGCGGTTCCGTCATTAATGAAACCAACTTTTCAATGATTAGCACCCAAAAAATAAGAAAACCTGAGGGTTATACTTTCAGACAAGCAATAGGTTTAATCGCTCAGCTTGAAGCAGGTTATGCAAGGTTTAGCCGGACAAATCAATTGGAAATCATGCAATTAATTGACCCAAAGTTTGCAGTTTCACCAGCAGAATATTTTCAAAAGGGGCTAACAAAAAATGAATTAATGTACAAAATTGGTGGGATATCTTGTACAGTACCTGTTCAAAGCGAAAGTGGAAGTGAACAAGTTACATATTTATCAGGTAGTAATACTGGTCCACAAATTGTTTTAGAAAATAAAGTGATGACTCAAAGTTTACTTGATGATATTTATCAAAAAGTAAAAAATATCAACTTTTATCCTTTTACTTTAAATTGGAGGGGGAATCCAGCACTAGAAACAGGCGATTGGTTAACACTCACTGATAGAGATGGCACACCATTTAAAACTCCCAATTTAAGTTACACCCTAACTTTTAAAGGAGGATTGACAGCAACTAGTTCAGCTAATACTAACTCTTCAGCTCAAACAGTCTCAGCTTATTCCCCACCGCTTAATCAAATTATTAAAGAAATTAATTCTCGTGTTGATGCAGCTGGTAAAAATTCAGTTTATGACGGAACAGAAGAACCACCTTATCCCAAAGAAGGAGATATTTGGTTCAAAAAGAACGGTCCTGATGATGAAATATGGATTTATTCAAAACTTGCGGACGGAACTTACGATTGGGTAATGACTACTTCTACAAGATTATCTGATGAAATTCAAGAAAAAATCGACAATTCTGTTCCTTCTGATGAGATTGTAAAAACAATCAATTTATCACAAGAAATGGATGGTAAAGAGTGGTTAAAAATTACGGGTGCAAAAATTTGGTTAACTGATCAAACTCGAATAGATGATGCCATTATTCAAGATGCAATGATTGGAAATTTGAGTGCTTCAAAACTAACTGCTGGAACAATCAATGCTTCAGATGTAAATATCATTAATTTAAATGCTTCAAATATATCAACTGGAACTTTGACAGCTGTTGATATAGAAGGGGTAAAAATCAAGGGTTCTAAAATTACTTCTGCGGGAGATGTTTTTTCAATGCTTCAGGATAACGGAGCAATTACTTGGATAAGAAATAGCGATGGCAAAGAAATTTTTAAATTTTATACCACGTTAATTAATTTGCAAGAAGGAAATGTTCGACTTGATGTTTCTGATTCTGGCTCTTTATCCATTTATAGTCAAAAAACGGATAAAGATTTCTTGCATTTTTCTGCTGTTGGGAACACTATGTCATGTTCTGCAGAATTAGATCGGTTGCAAATAACAGGGGATAATAATTCGCTTTCATATAATCCAACAAACTTTGAATATCAATCTAGTGGTGACAATCGTCCTAATTTGAGAGTGGGAGTGACTGGCTTTAAAATAGGAAGTAATGCAACTTACCTATCAGGAGATAACAATGGAGCAATAACAGCTGTAGCCAGTGCTTTAAACATTTTAAGTAATGTTAAAATTAGCCAATTTACTAATATTGGTGGAAATCTTAGTGTTAACGGTAGTCTAAGTGTAATTGGTTCTAAAAATGCTGCTCATGTCACAAGAGACGGGCTTAGATTAACTCCAGCCTATGAAACGGCTGAGTCATACTTAGGTGATATTGGAACGGCAGAAACAGGTGAAGATTGTACAGTTATTGTTCCTATTGAAGAACATTTTTCTGACGTTATAAATACAGATTATGAATATCAAGTGTTTTTGCAAAGTTATAGTGAAGGTTCTGTTTGTGTTACATCCAGAGATAAAACAAGTTTCACAGTGCAATCATCTGTTCCTAATCTCCCTTTTACATGGGAAATCAAAGGTAAAAGGAGAGGTTATGAAAATGACCGCTTGACTTTGACTGATATGAAGTTTGAAGAAATAAAAGAAATTGAAGAACAAAACTTTAAAGAGGAGGAAGCATGAATAAAGAAATTGATGCAGAAAAATTGATTAACAACTTACTATCTAAGATTACTCAGTTACAATTTGAAAATGCCAAGTTATCAGTTCTAGTTGAAACGTATGAGCAAGATAATTCTAAGGAGGTTGACAAATAATGAGTTACGAAAAGCAAACTTGGAATCAATATGATGAATTAAAAACAGAAGAAGAGAATATTAAAAATGGTGCTGTTGTAACTGATAATCGTATGAATCATATGGAGTCTGGTATTGGCGACAACGATAATAACCTTGCTTCACATCTTGCAGATACGAATAATCCTCACAAAGTAACAGCCGCACAAGTTGGACTTGGTAATGTAGATAATGTTAAACAAGCTTCAAAAGTAGAGTTTGATTCTCATACAAGTGATAACTCTAACCCACATAAGGTTACTGCAACACAAGTTGGGGCTTATTCTAAAGATGAATCAGATCAAAAATTAGCAACACAGAAACAAGCGATAGATTCTCATGTCAATAACAAATCTAACCCACATGCAGTAACAGCGAGTCAGGTTGGGGCTTATTCAAAATCAGAAACAGATACAAAGTTTGCGACCAATCAATCACTGACAGATTTATCAACTAAAGTTATCGCAAACAAAGGGAACCTAGCAAGTGGAACTGATTTGGATAATGTAATTGATATTGGTACTTACCGAATTGGAGGACTTACTGGAGGAACAGATATTATTAATGTACCTTCTGAACGTTCTGGTACAACTATATATGCCTATTTAACAGTCAGCGGAACAACGACTTCGGTAGTTCAAGAACTGATAGTATATGATTCAAAAACTGTTTCACAAATTTACAGTCGTTCTCGTTCTGGCAGCACTCCTACTTTCAGCCCTTGGTCAAAAACTGTAATGGCTGATGACTCTGGAAAAGTTACTATGAAGGATTTAGTGGCTTCTAGCATTACATTACCTAATGACACTGACGGCTGGGTCACACTTCAAAACTTGCATTATAAAAAGAAAAATGGACTTGTTAGTTTTTGGTTTGACTTCACAACAACAGCAGCTGGAACTGCTGTTGTCGGCACTTTCCCAGATGGATTTATTCCACCTAATGACGTCATGTTTGTTATTGTCAATTGGACTACCACAACGGCATCAAGTAAAGTTTTACAGCTAACAGGATTGAACAGTAGCACAAATACTGGCTTAGTTGGTATTCTAAATGCTGTAGCAAATACACGATACACAGGACACTTTACATTTTCAATATAAAAAGAAAGACAAAAAAATGATTACTAAAATGATTCTAATTGCAGTTTAAGTATGATATTTAGAAAGAAGGAGTAATGGAGGAAAAAGCATGGCAAGAAGTTCTTGAACGGTTGGCCAGAATAGAAACAAAGCTTGATAATTATGAGTCAATTCGAGAAAAAGCTGAACAGGCTCATTTAATTGCTTTGAACAATGCAGATGATATTAAAGAAATAAAAGCAAATAACAAGTGGGCTTGGGGCTATATGATTGGTCTTGGGATTTCAATTGTTATTTATTTTTTAACCAAATTTTGAAGGAGAATTAACATGAAAACATTTTTTAAAGATTTAGCAGAACGTGCAATCAAAACATTCGCCCAAGCAATGATTGGCGCTTTGGGTGCTGGTGCCACAGGCTTAATTGGGGTTGATTGGATTCAAGCACTAAGTATCGCAGGGTTTGCAACATTAATTTCTATTTTAACTTCAATCGGAAGTCTAACTATTGGCGATGATACCGCAAGTTTGGTCAAAACTAATGTAGAAGTCCAACCGGACATCTATAAAGATATGGACCATGAATTTACAGAAGGGGGCGAATGATGTCAAGTATTGAAAATATGATTGCATGGATGCAAGCACGAAAAGGTAAAGTTACTTATTCAATGACTTCACGAATGGGCCCAACAAGTTATGATTGCAGCTCATCAGTATTCTTTTCAATGGTTGCTGGTGGGTTTCTGTCAGTAGGTTCAATGGGAAATACTGAAACCTTGTTTGGAATGTCAGGAACAAAACTAAAAGAAATCAGTCGTGGAGAAGTGCAACGTGGAGATATTTTTATTTCAGGCACTCCTGGCGGTTCTGCTGGCTCTGACGGACATACGGGCATCTTCCTAAGCAACGGTTCATTCATTCACTGTTCTTACACTCACAATGGAATTGCGGTTGATACGAATGATGCATATATGAGTACTCGCTTGCCACATCACTTTTATCGAATTGTTGGCTCAGGTTCAGCAAACACTGACAACAAACCTCAAATGGTTACCTTAAATGTTGATGGACAATTTGGAAATGCGACTGCTAAGCGATTGCAAGAATACTTTGATACGGTTGGTAAAGACGGAGTAATCAGTCACCAGTACAAACAAACTTTCAATCAAAATATCTATGCTGCACAGTTTGATTCATCACTGACAGGCTCAAACGTGGTTAAAGCATTGCAAAGATTCTTAGGGATTGACCAAGATGGACTATTTGGGCAAGCTACGATTAAAGCACTACAGAAACACCTTGGAACAACACAAGATGGAACTATTAGCCCAGTTTCTGATTCTGTCAGAGAATTACAACGTCGATTAAATGCGAATAAACTCTAAAATAAAAAACATACTTCTATTATTAGTTTAAAGCGTTAACAAATGTTAACGCTCTCTTTGTGATATAGTGATACAATCTATATGTATTTTAGCTTTTTTGAAGTAAACTAGGATATATAATAATTTACCATTGGAGATTTCATGAAAAAACATTTAAAAAGACTGTCGTTTCTACTTACATTACTTAGTATTGTTTTGGGCATAAGTATGTTTGGTTTAAAAGTTCATGCGGACACAGCACAACAACAAAAGGTGGTTCAGGAAGCGAATAAGTATCTTGGTGTCCCTTATGTTTCAGGTGGGAACACTCCCAAAGGGTTTGACTGTTCGGGCTTAACTCAATATGTATATTCTCATGCAGTGAATATTTCGCTACCACGAGTGACTACTGCACAGGAAAAAGTTGGAAGTGAAGTGTCATTAAATAGTCTACAACCAGGAGACCTTCTTTTCTATGGTATGAGAGGGAATACTACGCACGTTGGAATTTACATCGGCAATAATAAAATGATACATGCACCAAAGCCTGGGCAAAACGTTACAACTGTTGACATAAAATATTATTATCCAAACTTTGCCAGAAGAATATTATCAGCTGCACCTACACCAACGCCTAATAATGATGGTCAAAAAGCGGGAGAGCAATATGTCTTTAGACTTTATAATCCAAATGCAGGTCAACATGTTTATATGACCAGCGTTTATGAAGCGACACAAACCCAAAAAGCAGGTTGGACTTATGAAGAAAAAGGTGGCTGGGTAGCTCCAACTACCGGTTCACCGGTTTATCGATTATACAATAAGACTAGTGGGGAACACTATTACACAATGAGTTCTTATGAAAGAGACAGTCTGGTAAAAGCAGGTTGGAATTATGAACAAGTTTCATTTTACTCTGGTGGCACTGTACCAGTTTACTGTCTATTTAATCCAAATGCCAAAGGAACTCAAGAGAGCCATGCTTATACAGTAAGTTCTTACGAAAAAGATTCTTTAGTATCTGCAGGGTGGCGTTATGAAAAAATTGCTTTTTATGCTTTGAGAACAAGATAAATGACTCGTAGATTCACTGGATAATACAATATGAAAATCCAAAACATATGAATATATCAACCCTGACTTCGGTCAGGGCTTTTTTGTTTTGTATATATTTGATATACTAAAAATATAAAATAAGATTACGGAGTATTATTGGAATGGCGTATCATACGTACGAGTTTTATAGAAAAAGAAAAAATGATCCAAAATGGCGAGATGATTATATCAATGCTAGAAATATAAGAATCATAACGTCACTTATAACTTTAGTTATTCTAGTATTTGGCTTACTTTTTTACTTCTACGTGAAATCTAATAACGTGTCCTTAGATAATATCAGTGCAGAAACATTTACTGGTTTTATTTCTTATATCAGTGATAATTTTAAACATATGTTTTCTTTTGTAAAAGAACGTTTAACACAACAGTTGAATTAGACCCTACTTTGGCGGGGGGGGTTATAGAATGAGTTTAAGGTGTAAAAAAATATGATATAATAGTTTTGTTAAATTCAAAGAAATGATGGGATACGCCGCATGCAACATATTTATTTTTATTTCGATGATTCAGGGGTTCTCCATCCCAATGCTCCGGAGAGGTATTTTGTTTACGCTGGATATGTTTTTGTCGGCAAAGAGTCAAAAGATAATGCTATCAGGAAATATAGGGCAGTTTGCGAAACAATAAGAGAAGAAACACAAAATACTCGAGAAATAAAAGCTTTCGGATTATCAAATCATAACAAAAACAGATTGTATAAAGTATTATCCGAAGAAGAAAGTGTTGGTCTGACAGTAGATATAGAACGAGTATACGACAGCATTCTAGAAAATAAAAAATCAATCCACCGATATAAAGATTATGTTTTAAAAATGTTGGTTAAAGAAAAATTAAAAGAACTGATTTTTGAGCAAAAAATTAATCCCGATGAGCCAGTATCTTTGCATATTTTTGTAGATGAACAGCCAACCTCAACAGATGGTTTTTATAAATTAAGAGATACCATATATGAGGAAGTGAAAGTGGGAATTGCCAATTTTCAATACAATAGAATGCGTGCCCCGTTATTCAACTCGTCAGTAGGATGTGAAGTGACCTTTGTTGATTCTTCAAAGTTCCCTTTGGTGCAAGCAAGTGACATTTTAGCAAACAGGATTTGGAACTCTTTTAGATTAAAAAAACCAAAATTGCGGGCATTTGTACATCATAAATGCCTACATATGCCTTAAGTATAATTCTTGACAACGCATGTTATTAATGTTATTATATCTTTGCGGGTGAGAATATAACTCACACTGAGTACAAAAGAAACAAGCGATAGATGATATTAAGCGTATAGTAAGTACGTCGCCATCTTTTGGGAATCTTAACGGGTTCTTTTTTTATTTGAATCGCCCTCCGGGGCGTTTTTCTTTTGCAAAAATATAAGTTGTTAACAAATGTTATCGCTTACAACTAAATAAACAGCTATACTATCTATATATTTAACCTTTCTAAACGAGTAGGTTTTAATATAATAGCCAAAACGCCTCAGCCATGATGGCGTTTTTTATTATTCGTTTAAGAAAAAAAGAATATACTAAGTCTATTCCAAAAATAAACTTTTTCATAAATACTCCTAAGCGCCTAATAATTTAGGTGCTTTTTTATTTTCTGAATTAGATCAAAACCCTGACTTCGGTCAGAGTTTTTTGAATATAAATATATAATTTTGCGTTTTTGGTTTAATAATGTTAAAATAAGTTAAATAAAGTTAAAGAAGGAGATTGGATGGATTGGTTTTTTAATTTAGAAAAAGAAGAACAAGAATTTATAAAGAGGTTTATTCTTGCTTCGGGTTCACTTAAACAATTGGCAAAAGAGTATGAAGTAAGTTACCCCACTGTTAGAATTAGAGTAGATAAAATTATTGAAAAGATAAAACTATCAGATAATAACAAGGATACTTTCGAAATTAATATAATGCAGATGGTAATTGATGAAAAAATTTCTTTAGAATCTGCTAAAGAAATAATTAGAAAACATAAGGAGAGTATTGATGGATAATTTAATAGAAATTTTAATAATAATAGCTGTTATAGCTATTCAAACATTTTCTGGGTATATTGGAAATAAATATCTAGGGTCTATCCTTCCTATAATATTTCTTGGTTTTGTAGGTTTCTTTTTGTATAAGGGAGCATTAGGATTTAATTTTAAAGATATAATTATGCCATTCTTAGGATTTTTCGTACTTGTTATGATATATGAAGGTGGAAAAGAAACCAAAAAGAATAAAATTAAAAAAGAGCTAGAGAAGATGAAAGCAAAAGATATTTCTAATAAAAAGTAGTAGATGTTATTCACCTCCTTAAACGAGTAGATATTGATGTAATAACTAGAAACACCTCAGCCATGATGGCGTTTTTTATCTTTGCATTATTAAATCTAAAAGTTTATACTATATTTGTTGCAGTAAGCAAAGACGTTCAAAAGGGTGTTTTTTTATTATTCATTTAAGAAAAGAATAATATAATATACTCATTCCAAAAAGTTAAAACTTTTTTCATAAATACTCCGAGCGTCCCTCTCCTAACTGGGGCGCTTTTTTTGTGCTATAATAAGTTCGATCGGTTTAGAACTCCTGCTCACCTTGCTCATCGGGGTGGCTTTTTTATTTGTTTTATTGGTATATATGAATTATTGATATATTTTATAAATAAATCTCCGTTCCTCTTTACAACAAAAAACAGGGATTGATCCTGTCTTCTAATATTGTTTTTTTACAAACTCGACTGCATCAGTAGTTCCTAATGTGCCATCTTTACTTATTTGTTGAAATTTTATATGAGTTTTATCAATAGGAGTGATATGGAATTCAGTTCCTTTCTTACTAACAAGTTCGATTTCTTTTTTATTATTTTCGTCAGTATATTCTTGTGAACATCTTGCAATGGTATGCTCTCCATCCTTAATTACCCAGTCATCCTCATTTTGCATAATGATAGAATAAGTTACGTTCCAGTCCTTACTATACCAGTCTCCCTGTAGCCAATCCGAACTATCTTCTCTAGTCTGACAACTACTCAATACGATTAAACTAAAACCTAAAGCTAAAATTGTAAATACTATTTTTTTCATATTATTCTCCAGGCATATTTTTTAAAATAATATCAAAACGTTAATGATTATGCAAGGTATTTTACTCAAAACATTATTCTTTACAAAATAATGTGATGGTAATATAATAATTCTACGAGTAGTATTTTAATAGTGTTTCAGAAAGCACCTTTTGGCGAGGGTGTTTTTCTTTATTATTGTTCAGAAGTTTAGTATAATAGACCTCTAACACTGACACCCCGTAATTGGGGTTTTTTTGTTAACAAATGTTATTTCGTCATTTTATCGATGTTGTTATAATGATGGAATCATGAATGCTATTCCAATTACAAATACAAATAGCTCAGTATTTATGAACAGGTAAAGTGCCCTTTTCCAAAGCGAGGGCGTTTTTCTTTACAGTAAAAAGTATAAATTATATAATATAGTCTCCCCCATAAAATAAGTTTTTTTCATAATAACTTTCGCGCTACTCTTTTATAGAGTAGTTTTTTATTTCACAAGTCGTTTCAGTTTACACCATATTATACAAGGAGTATAGTAATAATACATTCAAATTATAAACGCTTGAACACCTTGCCGCCATGCAGGGTGTTTTTGTTTACAAAATTCTGATTAAAGGTTATACTGTATGTAGTTTTGCAACTATAACACTGTTTTTGACTAAGTGACGGTGTTTTTTTATTATTCGTTTAAGAAATAAGTTCTATAATACATTTATTCCGAAAAAACTTTCATAAAGTTTACTCCGAAGCGTCCCTCTCCTAACTGGGGCGCTTTTTTATGTTATAATGTATCCGAGCGGTTTAGAACTCCTGCTCACCTCGTATAGCCATTCTTCGGAGTGGCTTTTTCAAATAAAAAAGCTCTAGCTGGATGACTTCAAGGAGTCCAACTAGAGGATGATGAGGGTTAGTACAAATTCAGAAAAAAATTTCGTATATGCAAAAATAGGATGTACTAACTATTTAAATATTATCAATTTTTCAGACAATTGTCAATTATTTATGCTATACGTTATAATACATTCAGGATGAGTGTGGATTTCATCCTATTTCTATAGTTAAGCTGATCTTCGGAGTGACTTTTTTATTTCGTGTTAAATATTTAGCTTAGGTTAAGAAATCAGCCTTATAATATAGGTGTTCCTACGAAAGTAGGAGTGTGTTTTTCTAAGGATACCCGTCAGCCATAGGGCGGGTATTTTTATATTAATATGAAAAACCACTATAATGAAATAGTGGTTTTACTTTTGGATTTAAAAAAATTATTTTTTGTTATTTAAAGCTCTAATAATGAATGAAGCGATAAGAATAACAATTACTGCACCAATAATTGAAGGAATAAGAGCCATACCAGCAAGTGATGGACCCCATGTTCCTAATAGTGCTTGCCCAACGAAAGACCCAACAAGTCCTGCGATAGTAGTAACTATCCAACCCATACTTGAGTTTCTAGAAGTCAAAGCACCTGCAATAACACCAATTAAAGCACCTACAATAAGTGACCAAATCATAAAAAGTTCTCCTATAAAAAATATTTGTTAATAATAACAAAAATTATTATATCATTGTAACTAGTCAAAACATAAGATTGTGACTCACAAATATATGATATAATTAAAGTCTTGAACATAGGTGTCAGCATTTGCTGGCATTTTTTATTTTTGGAAAAATATTGTATAATATTATCGTTGACAAGCTAAAATGTAAATTTATTAATTTAGCTAGTAATACTTTGCAGACGCTCGGACTTCAGATTCGTTGACTTTTTTAACCGCGAAGGTTTAAGTTCCTGTTTGAGCATATAAAACTATATTTTAACATGAGGTATTGTGATGGGTAATAGAAATTTAATTCTACATACAATTGAAGATATGGCTTGTTATGGCAAGAGTTTTAAAGTTTTTGCAATCAAGGGTAAAGATGATTCAAGGGCCTTTATTGGCTATGTACATGCTGATCAACCCATTCATGAAGACTATGATTATACAAGCGATAAGGAGTTCGAGGGAATTTTAAATTTTTATAGAGAAGGTATTAAAAAATTGGAAGGTAATGACTTTGAATGTATGACTCTTTTGGAGTTACTAAAACGCATCGAGTAACCGTTCGATCACTGGATAAAGTTCAGTAAGGACTATAAAAACAGGTAGCAAAAAAGTAGCAGAAATAGTCTAAAACCGAAAAAAATTATGCATCTTTAATTTTATTAAAAGTGCTATAAACCCTTTAATATAGGAGGTTTTCTAGTTTTGATAAATACCAAAAAAAGTTGATAATGCATGGATCTCATGGATAATTTTAAAAAATAGGATATTGATATAAATGTCTTTGAGTGTGTGACAGTATATTGCTCGTTAGATAATAAAAAAACTCAGAACTACTGAGTTTTTTTATTATCTATTTTTGTATAAGATTGTTACTGCTGAACTTATTATTATGATTCCGATTAGTACAAAACTAAGATCTATATTGCTATTAACACCAGCTTCTGGTAATGTTTTTATATTTTCTTCTTCTGAGGCTTTTGTAATCTTGTTATCCAAGACAATAGAATCTTTTGAAATATTTAATGTATTTTTATTTATAGAGGGAGCAGGTTCAGAATTTTGAATAGGTTCAGTATCAGGATCTGGATCGGGCTTAGGTGCCTCATTAATCTGAATCATATTTGTTATTGAATAGGGAGTTACATGCCATCATTTTCAGGAAGTGCATCTGTAACGTTAAGTTGAAATGTCTGGCTTCCAGAACTAATATTAGAAGTATCTATCATAATATCAAAGGTACCCGTATGGGAATTATTATCAATAGTAATAGTTGAAATAACTACATAGTCAAGGTTAGAGTTCACAATTATGTCTTGAGTTGTAAGGGAGTCACCACCATAATAACCGAAGGTAGCCCTCCCAGTGATAACGTCACCTTGTGTTACTTCAACAATTCCAGAGTCAAGTCCCATATTGAAAAATTCAATCGTTGAAATACCATACCATTCTTGTTCGGCTTTTGCAGAAATATCCGATGATGGAGTATCAAGTTGGTCCGCCATTGAAGGTGAAGGTAAAGTAGTGAATAGTATACATGTTAAAAGAGTACATGTAGATAATGCAACAATTGATTTTTTCATTTTTAAAACTCCTGTAAGATATAAGATACATTTTAACACATTGTTTCAATAATTAAAAAGATAATTTTACAAAATTGTCTATTATTTTACTAAAAATACTTTGAGGTTATTGAAAATATAGTCTTAAATTAGAGAAATTCAGTTATAGGGAACTTGTATTGGTTGTTAATGATTCTTATTTTCTCCGAAGCCGAAGATTCAATCAAAGTATAAGTTATTAATTATTTTTTATTATTCATTTAAGAAATAAGTTCTATAATAAATCTATTCCAAAAAATAAACTTTTTCATAAATACTCCTAAAGCGCCTACTAATCTAGGCGTTTTTTTATCCTCTCGCTTACAAGTTTTATTACTTCAGAAAGTGAATAAAATATTTTTAGAGGCATTATCAAGCATACAAAGTATTTTAGAAGTTGAGATTCAAAGTGATACTCAAAATATTAACAATAAAAAGGCATAGGGATAGGTTTTTTCTAAGTTAGTTTTTATCGAGAAGAAAATGTTCTTCACTTATTTACTGGTAAAATAATCAAATTTCCTTATCAATTTTTGTTTATAAACTTTAAATTTCAACCAATCTATTGATTACGCATTTCTATAATTATATGTAGCATGCACTTAGAAAAAGTGAATTCTTTTTGTAAGTTTAAAAAATACGCAATATGTTATAATCTAGAGATATGAAAATTAAAAAAATAGTATTTTCACTTATTATTCTTATAATATGTACTGTTATAGGAGTCTTTTACTACGCTTTTAAAGTTGAACCTTACCGTTTAGTAGTCAATGAGCATCAAGTGAATAATACAAATTCTAAAGAAAATTTGAAAATTGTTCAGTTATCCGATTTACATATTAAAAAGGATTTTAATGCTGATCGATTAGATAAAGTGATTCAAAAAACAAATGAACAAAATCCTGATTTTATTATTTTCTCGGGAGATTTATATGATAATTATTCGCAATACAATGAAAATGAAGCTGTTATTTCTAAGTTAAAAAGTCTGAAAGCAAAATATGGGAAAATTGCAATTTGGGGCAATCGAGATTATGGTGGGGGAGCTGTCAGAGAATATGCAAATATTATGGCTGAATCTGATTTCTCTCTTTTAAGAAATAAAAATCAAGTTTTTACTTTGGATAATGGTAAGAAAATTTTATTCACAGGTTTGGATGATGCTTTGTTAGGAAATCCGCAATTTCCCTCGCCAAATCAAATGGCTGAAACGAGTTATGATATATTATTGACTCATGAGCCAGATGAAGTTAGCCAATATCAAAATAAGGGTTATGAATTAATTCTTTCTGGTCATAGTCATGGCGGTCAAATAAACGTCCCACTTATTCCTCAAATTCAAAAAAAAGCTACGGCATTGATGAGCCATGCGAATAACTATACTGGTGGACTTTATCAGTTAGGGGCAAATGAAAAACTTTATGTTAATACCGGGATAGGAACGACTCATTTATCAGCCAGATTTGGTGTAGCTCCTGAAATTGCCGTTTTAACTTTTTAGGTGGCCTATTATAGAGTTTAAATAGAATACATTAGTTTAAACAGCATAAGACTAGGAAAAAATGGAGGATTTGAAGGCAAGGGAAAATGTTTATTTGCTACTTAGTATAATAACAGCAGTAGATGTTTGGAATATCGCTAATGGAACTCAGGTGAAAGCAAGTTCGAAAAGATCAGTTTATCGGCTTTATAATCCCAATGCTAAAGGTGGGGATCATTATTATACCTTGAGTAAATATGAAGCAAAAACTTTGGTCAATCTAGGTTGGCGTTGGGACAATAATGCAAATCCCGTCTTTTATTCAACTGGAACAGTCAATCTTTATGTTTCTTATAATCCTAATGCTCAGTCAGGTGCCCATAACTATACAACAAATATATTTGAGCAGAATAGTTTATTATCTGTAGGTTGGAAATATGGAGCTATTGCTTGGAAAACAATGCCTTCTGACAGTTTGCCTGGAACTCCAGCGGGTTGGAAGATTGATAAACCAATGAATATTGATAATTATTCAACCCAAATTTATGCTTATAAACAATGTACTTGGTGGGTCTATAATCAAGCGAAAGAGTTTGGAATTAACTATGGCTAATATATGGGAAATGGTAAGGATTGGCAAAATCAAGCAGGTTATCAGGTCACATCAACTCCGCAACTCTATAGTGCTGTAAGTTTTAAGGCGTATAAGATGGAGCTGATGCCACTTACGGTCATGTTGCCTTTGTAGAAAAAATTCGTTCTGATGGTTCAATATTAATTTCGCAATCAGGAACAGGTTATAGTACTTTATTTTCTTATCAAGTTTTAAGCAAAGATCAAGCTAGTCGCTTACGTTATGTAATTGGAAAATAGGTTTCTTTAAAAAATCAGCTAATCAAATTACTTGAGGGCATCCTTTTATCAAGGTATAATAGATATATCTTTATTTCAGATATTAATTGTTAATTCTAGAACTCATCGGTTGAACAATCGGAAATCAACAATTAATATCTGATTCAAATAGGGAAAAGAGAATTCTCCTTCGGGAGGATTTTTTAATAAAAAAATTTTTCTATTCTAAATATGAAAGGGGAGGATATGAGACTTTGGCATGAAGCTTTAATCAAAAAGCTTCCAAGACAGCAACTTTTGGGACAGCATCGTGAATGTTGTGCCCTTCGAGGAAAAGGCTGGGGGAAACCACATTCAACAGTAAATTATGTTTTTAATTATTCGCCCTATAAACTTTTTCAATATCATTTACAAGTCATGACTGAAATGAGAAAAAGAGGCTATCATCCGGATGAAAAATGGCTAAATCCTTTATATCGGGGACAAACTTCTAAAGTCTATTTAGAACTAGAAGAAGTTATTCAAACCTTCCCGATCTATCCTGAACATAATAATGATTATCTTGAAGATTGTAAAGAAAATTTGAGAGAAAAGGGAATAATAATCTAGAAAATAAAAAGAGGATTTCCTTTGAAAAGGCTTAAATGATATGATAAAATCATGAGTATAAAATGAGAAAGTGAGCGACTCATGATTATCGATTTAGGAAATGTCTGGGAGGCCTTGAGTGCGATTGGAACTATAGCTGTAGTTATTGTTTCGCTTTATTTGGCAAGAAGAGACTATCGAAAAAAATTAGAAGTTGACTATTGGACTTCTTATAAAATATTCTCTGGAGAAAAAATATCTTTGTGGTCTATTGATCTTGTAAATATTGGATCCGTTCCCGTAAAGATTTATGAAGTCGGTCTTTATCAAAAAAGTTGGTTAAGAAAAAGGCGGAAAAAAATAATATTTATGATGCCTAGAGATTTCGAGTACGAAAGTGCCAAACTACCAATTTTACTTAATCCGCAAGAAGATGCAACTTATTTCATAGCTAAAAATGAGTGGATAACTAAAATAAAAGAACTCGGAATTAATCAACGTAAGATTGGACTTTATGCTAGAGATACTACCGGAAAATATTATTATAGAAAATTTTTATTGGAGTAAATTTACTTTTTTTAAGAATTGAAAAGTTTGTAAAGTTTTTTTCTTGACAAAAGAAAATTTTAACTTGAAATTTATCTATAAATTTGATAGAATATTTAAGTATTCGTACAACTTTGGTCTGGCAAACAGTCCAAGGCAGAAAGGAAATTCTAACGATGAAACAAAATATCCATCCAAATTACCAACCAGTAGTCTTCATGGACACTACAACTGGTTTCAAATTTTTGACTGGTTCAACTAAAGGTTCTAAAGAAACTGTTGAATGGGAAGACGGAAACACTTATCCATTGATCCGTGTTGAAATCTCTTCAGATTCACATCCATTCTATACAGGTCGTCAAAAATTCCAAGCAGCGGACGGACGTATCGCTCGTTTCGAAAAGAAATACGGCAAACAATAATAGAAATGGTCATTCGACCATTTTTATTTTTACCTGTAAAAGTTGTCATTTGACAGCTTTTTATTATGAAAAAATATAGAAATAAGATAAAATAAAGAAAAATAATTAAATTGTGGGAGAATATTAAAAGATGAAATGGTCTTTAAATGAATTAACGAAAAAAAAACAAATTAGTTTCAATGAAAAATTAAATCTACGTGATGATTTGCTCAAACGTTCACAAGAAATTTTGGATTGTCAACCAATTGAGGTTAAAGGTGAAATTGCTTATGATGATGATTTATTCTATTTAGATTATCAAATTAAAACAGTATTGACATTACCTTCGTCAAGAAGTTTAAAACCAGTCGAGTATCCAATTGATCTTCTTGTCAATGAAATTTTTGCGACTGAAGAGAGTTTGAGAGGGAATCAAGAATTATTAGACAATGATTTGATTATTATTTTGGATAAAGATTTAATCAGTTTAGATGAATCAATCACTGATAATCTTTTATTGGAAATTCCTTTGCAAATTTTTGCTGAAGATGAAGAGGCTGAAGAGTTGCCGGCTGGTAAATTCTGGTCTGTTTTGAGTGAAGAAGATTATGCCAAACAACAAGAAGAAAAATTGGAAGAAAAGAAATCTCCTTTTGATGGGTTGAATGGATTATTTGATTAGACAGCTCTCATTTTCAAAGGATTTCAGCCTTAAAGCATAAGAAAGCGAAAACAAATTAAAAAAAGCGTCAAATAGTTTGTACATAAATTAAATTTATCTTATAATAGTATTATAAGAAATCGAATTATACAGTTTTTTTAACAAAGGAGAATGATATGACTTCAAAGAAAATTTTGATTATTGAGGATGAAAAGAATTTAGCGCGATTCGTCTCATTAGAATTAGAACATGAAGGCTATGCGACTGAGATTAAAGATAATGGTCGTTCTGGTCTTGAAGAAGCAACTTCAAAAGATTATGATTTAATCTTGCTTGATTTGATGCTTCCTGAACTTGACGGTTTTGAGGTAGCCCGTCGTTTACGAAAAGAAAAAGATACACCAATCATTATGATGACGGCACGTGATTCAACGATGGACCGTGTTGCTGGTCTTGATATTGGGGCTGATGATTATATCACTAAACCTTTTGCGATTGAGGAACTTTTGGCGCGTGTTCGTGCTTTCTTCCGTCGTGAAGAGCATGGTCATGCCGTTGAACGTGCTGAAAATACTTCTTTCCGTGATCTTGTGATTGACAAAACGAATCGCACCGTTCATCGTGGTAAAAAAGTAATTGATTTAACACGTCGTGAGTATGACCTCCTTTTGACATTGATGCAAAATGTTGGCGATGTTGTGACTCGTGAACATTTAGTTTCACAAGTTTGGGGATATGAAGAAGGAACAGAAACAAATGTTGTGGATGTTTATATTCGTTATCTTAGAAATAAAATTGATGTTGAAGGTCAAGATAGCTATATTCAAACTGTTCGTGGCTTAGGTTATGTAATGCGTGAACGCAAATAAAAAATAAGATGAAAAAATTATTTACTTTCAATAAGAAAAAAGAGACGGTAGAGGAAAGTTCGGCTAAGCGGTCTATCATGCTTAGGTGGGCTTTTGCTAACACCGTTTTTTGTTTTATTACTTTTACTTTGTTTGCTACTTTGACTTATCAATTGACAATCAGTTCTTTTATTAAAGAAGAACAACAATTATTAACTCGCTCTATGGATAGTGTTGAGGAAGTCTTAGAAAAAGCAGATGCTCCTTTGAATTCATCGAATTTGAACACATATATTGAAGCGACATCAAAGATTCAAAATGGTGAGTCTGAAGGAATGAGTTTGGGTAGTATCATTGGGACACGGAAAGCATTTTATATTTATGACTTAAATCATAAATTATTGTATTCAACGAATCGACATACTTTTGGTTTTCAGAATCAGGCTAATAATGAAATGAAAGAGATTCGGGGAGAAAATCCAGGTTATTTAGTTCAGAGAAAAATTATTTCTAAGTCAACAGGACAAGTTGTGGGATACTTACAGGCTTTTTATGATACGACGACTTATCATCGAATTTCTAATCTTCTTTTGATTGTCTTGTTAATTTTAGAAATTGTTGCCTTGATTGTCGCTCAGTTGATTGGTTATTTCATGGCTAATTACTTTATGAAACCATTGGAAAAACTTTATCAGGGCATGCAAGAAATGGCAAATGATCCAACAAATGATTTTGAACCGATTGAAATTCAAAGTGGAGATGAAATCGAAGAGTTGGCTCATGTTTACAATGATATGATGTTGAAGATGAAGGCATATCTTGAACAGCAAAATCGCTTTGTTTCTGATGTTTCTCATGAATTAAGAACACCTTTAGCTGTCTTGGATGGACATATTAACTTGTTGAATCGATGGGGGAAAAATGATCCAGAAGTATTAGATGAATCTTTGCAGGCAAGTTTAGATGAAGTTGATCGAATGAAGAAAATGCTTGAGGAGATGTTGGCTCTTGCTCGCCTTGAAAATGTTGACTTATCAAGTGAAGAACTGGATTGTGATGTTGGAAAAGTTTGTAATCGGGCCCTTAAGAATTTTCAGCTTTTGCATGATGATTTTGAAATAGTGCTTGATAACCGGCTTATTTATCCCACTCATGCGCGAATTTCAGAAAATCATTTTGAACAAGGTTTACGAATTCTGTTAGATAATGCTGCTAAATACTCTCCTGATGATCGTAAAGAAATCGTGATTACTGTTTCTGAGGATGAACAGTTTGTCATTACGAGTGTATCTGACAAAGGAATTGGAATTTCAGAAGAAGATATTAATCATCTTTTTGAGCGTTTCTTTAGAGCGGACAAGGCTCGCAATCGAGAAATTGGTGGAACTGGTTTAGGTTTATCAATTTTAGCTCGATTGGCAGAAAATTATCAAGGGGAAATTGAGGTAAATTCAGAACTGGGTCTTGGTTCAACTTTTACACTAAAATTCCCGAAAATAAAATAAAGAATAAGAGAATTGCTAAAGGGCAGTTCTTTTTTTGCGACGTATGTTATGTTTTGTGACATAAAATGCAAAAATAATTGACTTGTTTAGAAAGTTGTGTTATATTTTATTACATGATTAAATTGTCAGAAAATATTGATAAATATTCTGTTTTAATCTCGAACTTTTAAAGGAGAAATTTTATGGACACAGGCTCAATTGCATTTATTTTAATTTGTGCGGCATTGGTATTTTTGATGACGCCTGCATTAGCATTTTTTTATGGAGGGCTTGGACGCCGAAAAAATGTGTTAAACACAATGATGATGTCTCTTGCACCAATGGCTCTGGCTTCTATTTTATGGGTAATTTTTGGCTTCTCATTTTCATTTTCAGGAAGCAATAGTTGGATTGGTGATTTTAACCATTTGTTTATGAATGGTGTGGATATGGCTAAAAATTCACTTTTCCCTGCTAATCATATTCCAGATGGACTTTTTTCTGGTTTTCAAATGATGTTCTCGATTATCACAGTAGCTCTAATTACGGGATCTGTTGTTGGAAGAATGAGATTTACACCAATTTTGATTTTTATGACTGCTTGGTTAATTTTAGTTTATTATCCTTTGGCTCATATGGTTTGGGGCGGTGGATTTTTGGCTCAAATTCATGCGATTGACTTTGCAGGTGGAGATGTTGTTCATATTTCAAGTGGGGTGACAGGACTTGTACTTGCTTTAGTACTTGGAAAACGTCGAGACTACGAACGTTTAGATTATCGTCCACATAATATTCCTTTTGTTGTTTTGGGCGCTGGTCTCCTATGGTTTGGTTGGTTCGGATTTAATGCTGGGTCAGCGCTTGCTGCCAATGGTGTGGCAATTAACGCCTTTATGACGACCAATACAGCAGCTGCAGCAGCAATGTTTTCATGGATGATTGTTGAAAAAATATTGATTGGTAAACCTTCAATTGTTGGTGCTTGTTCTGGTGCGGTAGTTGGCTTGGTGGCCATCACTCCAGGAGCTGGTTTTGTTTCTTTATGGTCGTCATTGATTATTGGACTTTTGGTTAGTCCTTTATCATACTTTATGATTTCTGTAGTTAAAAAGAAATTGGGATATGATGATGCTTTAGATGCTTTTGGTTGTCACGGTATTGGCGGGATGTTTGGCGGAATTATGACAGGAATTTTTGCAACGCCGGCTTTGGCACCAGAAAAAGGCTACGCTGGTTTAATCTATGGCTCTGGGAAATTGCTTTTGGCTAATGTATCTGCGGTTGTCTTCACAGTTATTTTCACTGCTATTGTGAGTTGGGTCATTATTAAAGTAATTGCCTTGTTTATGCCAATTCGTGTATCTGACCGTGCTGAAGCTATTGGACTTGACGACAGTGAGCACGAAGAAACTGCTTATCCAACCTTCTTAGGTTTGGATTCTTAAGTTTAATTTTACTGACAGATATTTCTTATATAAAATTTTGAGTTTGTCAGTAAAATCAATTTTGAATGATGTCTTTGAAGTATGCTGACAAGTCTGTCAGTAAAAATGTAAGATACAAAGAGAGAAAAAATATGAAAAAAATTGAAGCGATTATTCGGACAGATAAATTAGAAGATTTGAAAGCAGCCCTATCAGATAATGGCTTGGTGCATGGGATGACAGTTTCTCAAGTTTTGGGTTATGGTGAACAAAAAGGTTTTACAGAATATGTTCGTGGTCAACGAATTGAAACTACTTTACTTTCAAAGTTAAAGATAGAAATTGTATCAATCGATGAAAAAGTTGATGATATTGTTAATGTGATTATTAAAGCAGTTCAAACGGGCGAAGTGGGAGATGGTAAAATCTTCATTCAACCTGTTGAGCGTGTAATTCGAATTAGAACCTCAGAAGAAGATGCTCAAGCGCTCTAAGTATCACTGCTTATAACACTCTGAAGCGTGAATGCGTGCTCTTACTAGATACCTTATTACTCACTCATCGGAAAATTATTGTTTCCACTGAGTTCGGTCATAATATGGTAAGAATCAAGCAAAACAAATCGTTATTTTGTGTTACTTATTACGCTCTAAGCCTCATACTTTATAACAGGATAAAGTGTAGATGCTTGGAGACTACCTTTCCAGATTCACTGCTGCTGACTCTCGGTGTAACAACTAGTATATTTGTAAGTCAGCAAAGCTAACAACGAATTTTCTAGGTTGGAAATGATTCTTCTTGCTGAGTTCTATCTTATTAAAAAGTAAGCTGACAAATAGGTCAGCTTTTTGTATTTTTTTGAAAAAATTACTGACAGACTTGTCAGTAAATAAGACTGTTGAAAAAAAGCCCGATTAGGGGTAAAATAGATTAGATAAAGTCGTCAGTGAAATATTTTACTGACAACTTAAAAAGGAATAGAAAATGAAAAAAATAACGAAATTTAAAGATCAAAAAATCTTAGTTCTTGGACTTGCCCGTTCTGGAATGGCTGCTGCCCTTGTGCTCAATGAGTTGGGTGCGATTGTTACGGTTAATGATGGCAAACCTTTTGAAGAAAATAAAGAAGCGCAATTACTTTTAGAAGAAGGAATTAAAGTCATCACAGGGAGTCATCCTATTGATTTATTGGATGAAGATTTTGCACTAATGGTTAAAAATCCAGGAATTCGTTATGATAACCCAATGGTTGAACGAGCTGAAGCATTGAATATTCCTGTAATTACTGAGGTTGAACTTGCTTATCTCATCAGTGAAGCTCCAATTATTGGAATTACCGGAACCAATGGGAAAACAACGACGACAACATTGATTGCTGATATTTTAAATGCCGATGGTCAGTCAGCAAAATTGTCAGGGAATATTGGTTTTCCAGCGTCAGAAGTAGCCGAAAAAGCGAGTGCTTCTGATACATTAGTGATGGAACTTTCAAGTTTTCAATTGATGGGCATTGATAGCTTCCGCCCTAAAATTGCCTTAATTACAAATTTATTTTCAGCTCATTTAGACTATCATGGTTCGCAAAAAGCCTATGAAGCTGCAAAATGGCGAATTCAAGAAAATATGACCTCAGATGATTTCTTGATTCTCAATTTTAATCAAGAAAAATGTCGTAATTTGGCTGACAAAACGAAAGCGACTGTTCTTGCTTTTTCAACAAAAGAAAAAGTTAATGGTGCTTATTCTAAAGATGGAAAAATTTATTTTAATGATGAATATATCATGGAAGTTTCTGAACTTTCACTTCCTGGTGAGCACAATCTAGAAAATGCTTTAGCAGCCATTGTAGCTTCAAAATTACAAGGAACAAAAAATGAAGCGATTGTAGAAGTACTGACAAGTTTTGCTGGTGTAAAACATCGTCTGCAATATCTTGGTGAAATTGATGGTCGTAAAGTCTATAACGACAGCAAGGCAACCAATATTTTGGCTACTCAAAAAGCACTTTCTGGTTTTGATAATAGTAAACTTTGGCTTTTAGCTGGCGGACTTGATCGTGGAAATGGTTTTGAAGAGTTAGAAAAAGACTTGCAAGATTTGAAAGGAATGGTTGTTTTTGGTCAAACAGCAAATAAATTACGTTTGACTGCAGAAAAATTGAATATTCCCGTTTTTGATAGTGAAAATGTTGCAAAAGCCCTCGAAGAAATTCTACCTCAAACGCAAGCAGGAGATACAATTTTACTTAGTCCAGCTTGTGCAAGTTGGGACCAATATAAAACTTTTGAAGAACGCGGTGATTTATTCATTCAAGCCTTTGAAAATTTGAAAAAATAAAAGTACTGACAACTATTGAATTAATTTATGTTAAAATTAATTTTACTGACAGAAAGAATAATTACGATTCATCTTGCTGACAGCTATCAGATTTAATTTGTACTTTATTTCTATCGTTATTTTCTTGTTTATTAGAGAACAGGATTTAATGAAAGTTGGGTACAAAAATATTTGTCAGAGAATCCCCAAACTATTGGAGAAAAACAAACATGCGAATTATCATTACAGGTGGCGGCACAGGCGGTCATATTTATCCAGCGCTAGCTTTCCTTAAGTATTTGGAAAAAGTAGAACCAGATACAGAAGTGCTTTATATTGGAACGAAAAAAGGCTTGGAGGCAAAAATTGTCCCTCAAGCAGGAATTAAATTAAAAACAGTTGATATCCAAGGATTACGTCGTTCACTAAGTCCGCAAAATTTAAAAACAGCTTATAAGTTTTTTAAATCTGTCTCAGATGCTAAAAAAATTATGAAAGAATTTAAACCGGATGTTGTTTTGGGAACTGGTGGATATGTGGCAGGGCCAGTTGTTTATGCTGCTGCGCAATTAAAAATTCCAACAATTATACATGAAGGAAATTCTTTCCCAGGAATAACTAATCGTTTTCTTGCTAAAAAAGTTGACCGAATTGCAGTAGGTTTTCACGCAGCAGAACAATATTTTCCAGCGAGCAAAACGACTTTTACTGGAAATCCAAGGGCACAAGAAGTTGCAGATGCAGCGGCTCAAGTAGAAAAATTTGAAGAGCCAACGGTTGTTATTTTTGGTGGCTCACGTGGCGCTTTAAAACTTAACAATGCTTTTATTGAAGCCCTTCCTGAATTAGCACAACGTTCATTTAAAACCGTTTATGCTTCAGGAGAGATTTATTATGATGATTACAAGGAAACTTTTAATCAATATAAAGAAAATTCTAATTTAGATATTCGTCCTTATATTAATAATATGACAGAACTTTTAGCAAAAAGTCAGCTCTTTTTAGGACGGTCTGGTTCAACAACTATTGCTGAAGTGACCGCTTTAGGCTTACCAGCCGTTTATGTCCCAAGTCCAAATGTGACAGCTGACCAACAGACTAAAAATGCTCAAGAATACGTTGACCAAGGTGCAGCTATTATCATCAAAGACGAAGACCTAACGGGTCAAACTTTGGTTGAAGCTATTTCAAATATACTCGAAAATAATGAGAAGTATCAAGAAATGCAAGCAGCTAGTCTAAAAGCGGGCGTTCCAGATGCTAGCCAACGCCTTTACAATCTAGTGAAAGAAATTAGTAAATAAATGAGTGAAAAAGATAATAACTTAACCCCTTGGCAGCAAAAACATCTTGAATATCAGAAAAGAAAAGCAGAAGAAGCCAAAAAAGAAAAGAAAGCAAATCAACCTAAAAAGGTTCATTTTTCTTCACCTTTTCTTAAAAGTCTCCCAAAAACTGAAAAAAACTTTGATGACACTAGAGACGAAGCTGAGTCAGCTGAGTTGTTAGAAGAAGGCTTTGAGACTAATAACGAAGAAACTCAATCAAGCGAAGCTCCGATTGAAAATGAAAAAATTATTGCTCAGTTAGAACAACTTTCTCAAGAGAATGAATATGAGTATGAAGAAGAGCAAATCAAAAGACCTTCGAGATTTTCTTCTTTATTTAAAGGTTCAGCTCCACTTTTAAAGAAAATGTGGCCAGCCTTAGCAATTGTTGTTCTGGTATTCGTTGGCTCTCTTTATTTGATTTCACCTCTCAGTAAAATATCAACTTTTAGTGTTTCTGGAAATGCGAATGAAAGTAGCGAACAAGTTGCATTAGCTTCAGGAATTCAAACAAGCGATAGTATTTTTAATATCCTAAATAATAAGGAAAAAATTGAAGCGACAATCGAACAAAAATTCCCTAGAATTTCTGCCGTTACAATCAATTACCATTTTCCTAATCGCTTTGAGGCCATTGTAAAAGAACATACAAACAGTGTCTATGTCAAACGTAATGATCAAACTTACCTTGTCTTAAATAACGGTTACGTGATTACAACACCAGTTGATGCAACTAAGCTTGAGAAATTGCCAGTTTTACAAAATTTTAATGACAAAGAAGTTAAAACTTTTGTAAATGCTTATGAAACGCTTAAACCAGCAATAAAATCACTGATGACTAATGTTACTAAAACTCCTACAGATGCGACGAAAGATTTCATTGCCATTGATATGAGTGACGGAAATCAGGTTCGGGTTTCATTGAGTCAATTAGCTGACCGCCTGCCATATTATCCAAGTGTTGCTAAACAAGTTCAAGCACCACAAGTTGTAGATATGGAAGCTGGTATTTATACGAAGCCAAAAGCTGCTTATGATGCTTATCTTTCACAATTATCTACCTCAAAATCAGCATCTATTTCTGCTCAAAATGCGAAAAAGACTGATGCAAGTAGTGAAAATACTGCTCAAAGCACAACAACAAGTTCAAAATAAAAATTAAAAAAAGTGATAATTTAGGATTGTCACTTTTTTAGCACAGAGCAAGCTATAAAAAAAGCTGATAAAATGCTATAATAGATAGCACGCATTTTTGTGGAAAAATAATAAATAAACTATATAAAGAAAATTTAGAGGAGAAACTGTATGTCTTTGTTTTTAGATACAGCACGAATTGAAGTAAAAGCTGGTAAAGGTGGCGATGGTGCAGTTGCTTTTCGCCGTGAAAAATATGTTCCAGATGGTGGTCCTGCCGGTGGTGACGGGGGAAAAGGCGGTTCTGTAATCTTTAAAGTTGATGAAGGAATGTCAACTTTGATGGATTTCCGTTATAACCGTATTTTCCGTGGTAAACCAGGTGAAAAAGGGATGAACAAAGGAATGCACGGTCGTGGAGCCGAAGATTTGATTGTTCATGTTCCTCAAGGAACGACTGTTAAAGATAACGAAACTGGTGATGTTTTAGTTGACTTAATCGAAAAAGACCAAGAATTTGCGGTTGCTAAAGGCGGTCGCGGCGGTCGTGGAAATATTCGCTTTGCCACACCACGTAACCCAGCACCTGAGGTAGCAGAAAATGGAGAACCAGGAGAAGATAAAATTCTACTTTTGGAACTTCGTGTTTTAGCAGATGTTGGTTTAGTTGGTTTTCCATCTGTTGGTAAATCAACATTATTGTCAGTTGTTTCAAATGCGCGTCCTAAAATTGGCGCTTACCATTTCACAACAATCACTCCTAATATTGGAATGGTTCAAGTAGGTTATGGAGATAGTTTTGTTATGGCAGATATGCCAGGATTGATTGAAGGAGCGCACTCTGGTGCAGGACTTGGAATTCAATTCTTGCGTCATATTGAACGTACACGTGTCCTTCTTCATGTTCTCGATATGTCAGAACTTGAAGGACGAGATCCATACGAAGATTACAAAACAATCAATGATGAATTAGAATCTTACAATTTACGTTTGATGGAACGTCCACAAATTATTGTTGCCAACAAAATGGATATGCCAGAAGCTGCCGAACGTTTAGCTGAATTTAAAGAAAAATTAGCTGCTGATTTAGGTCCTGATAAAGAAATGCCTGAAATTTTTGAAGTTTCTGGCCTGACTAAAACAGGACTTCAAGGTTTGCTTGCACGCACAAGTGAATTACTTGCACAAACACCAGAATTCTTACTTTATGATGAAGATGAATTAGCGGATGAAACAGCTTATTACGGCTTTGAAGAAGAAGAAAAACCATTTAAAGTTTCTCGTGATGATGATGGTGGATGGCGCTTATCTGGTGATAAGATTGAAAGACTATTTATCATGACTAATTTTGATCATGATGAATCAGTTATGAAATTTGCTCGCCAAATGCGCGCGATGGGTGTTGACGAAACACTTCGTTCAATGGGAGCCAAGGATGGCGATTACGTTAGAATTCAAAAATTTGAATTTGAATTTGTAGATTAAAAATTTCAATATTTTCGGAGATTAAAAATGGGATTTAAAATTATTGGTGACCGTGACAAAGACGGAAATTTTATTGCCTCAGCCGATTATTGGACCGATGAACGGATTGATGACTTGTTAAAGAAATATAATCCTCATGGTAAATTGACTTTATCAAAGGCTAATCAAAAGAAAAACGATGAAAAAAAGACTGATTAATTCAGTCTTTTTTTTTACTGACAACTAGAATAGTGATTTCTGTCAGTAATTTTAGGTTCAATTATTTCTTGAAAAATAACCTTATTGACCGTTTTGGATTGGTCAGCAACTTTATAGAGTGCATTACGTTGAAGGGTTTGAACTTGAAAAGTAGGAGTGATATTCAAAGATTTATTCAGATTATCAGTAATAATTTGATTGGGGTTAAAAGAAATATCATCGGGAATCAAAGAAAGAATTGCCGATTTTTCATAGTAGCGTTCAAAAATGTTTTGATTTGCAACATGAAAACTTAAAGCTTTAGGAACTTTGGGGTTCTCAATAGGAAAACCAGCAATGACAGCATTAAAAGAAATATGTTGACCAAAATTAACTTGCTTACTTCTATATTTTTCAAGTTCAGCCCTAAGCAAAAGTTCAGCTTCCTCAAAATTTAAATTAGGTTGATAATAAAATTTCTTGCGAATATTATTGGTAATCAATTCAAATCCGGTAATTCCAACAACAAACCCATTTGGATTACTTTCAAATTTTTTAAAATGACTTTGGGTAAGAACTTCGTTGGTTGTAATTTGTCCATCTGAAATAACACTGATGAAATCAGGCAACATAACAATATTTATAAAACTCATGGTATAAAATCCTTAAAAATTTCTGTCAGCAAAGTATCTAGTAAATTTTACTGACAGAAGAAGTGGTTGATTTTCAAATGTTTCTTATCATTGTATCACTTTTGGGAAATTTTATACTATTTTTTTTCATATTAAAAAACAATTAAATGATACTAAAAAACAATTTATGAAGTAATAAATTGTTTTTTTTAGTAAATATAAAGATGAATTAGAAAAAATAGCAGAAAAAAACTCTAATTATTGGTTTTCTTTACGAAAAACTTCAATTTTTCGTAAAGAACACTAGTTAACTTATCAAATTTTCACTCTAGAATTACTTTGTAACTAAAAAAATTAGATACATACAACTATATTATATAATAATTAATTATTTTGTACAAGATTAACTACACGATTATTAAAAAATATATCTGTAAAATTACACATTACTCAATTACCTAAACAAATCAAGACCTAAAATTGAGCAAAAACATTGCAATACAATGAAAAAATTTCCGAAAAATTGAAGTTTTTCTGAAAATTACATTAGAATTTATAGAGAAAGAGAGGTCTTTTATTGATTACAAAGATAAAACTTTGTAAATGTAAAGATTAAGAAAGGAAAGAATATTGAAAAAATTAGTATTAATTATTTTATTGCTATTCTCATCGTCAAATTTATTGACGACCATGGGTTCAGCAGATACAACAAGTTATGATACAAAAGGTCAAGTTGGATTTACGGGAAATTGGGTAGGACCAGAACCGAGTTCAAGTAGTAAAGAAAATCCTAAAAAAGACCCTCCAATTACTCAGACCATACTCCCAAAAACAGGAGATATGGAATTCTCATCAATGGTAACTAGTTATGTTGGCTTATTAATTTTGGCAAGCATAATAGTTTATAAAAAAGAAAGAGGGAGGTTAACTTTATAGAAAATAAATAATAGTCGATTACTGCACCTTTTTTAAGGATAAAACAAATGGAGAAACTTAATGGATAAACTAATTTTAAAATCAACAACACTTCTTGCCGGCATACTGATTTCTGCCCCTATGATAATCACAACCGCTAGTGCGGCGACTACAGGTGGGGATTACACTTCAAGTGCAAATTTGACTTTACAAGCAGGAACTGGTCCAGTCGACCCTCTTGATCCAACAGACCCAACTAATCCTGTAACACCAGTCGACCCAGGTACTCCAGGTGCTTCTGGAAATCTTACTGTCGATTATGGTTCAACCCTTTACTTCGGAACTCAATCAATTTCTACTCAATCTAAAACTTATTATGCACATCCTGATATGGTAAAAGATCAATCTAACGCTGTAAAAGTAGTGCCTAACTATGCTCAAGTAACAGACCAATCAGGTGAGCTATCAGGTTGGACATTAAGTTTAACACAAGCTTCAGATCTTCATATGACTACTGGAACATCAACAGATCCTGGATATGCACTTAGTGGTGCACAAATTAGCTTTACCGGAGGCACTCTCCTTGGAGGAAATGGTATTACCGCTGGGAAGCCAAGTGATGTTGTCGCTTCAGGAACGCTCACACCAGGAGTAGCAACAAAACTAGTTTCAGCTGCAAAAAATGAAGGAGCAGGAACTTGGTTATATAATTTTGGTGATGTAGATGCCTATGATGCAAGTTCAGTTGATACAGCCAATACCACAGATCATACTAAAGTGGCGACAAAATCAGCAATTAGTTTGGCTGTTCCTGCAGGTTTGATTGAGAAAGCGGCACCATATACTACAGATTTGTATTGGAGCTTGCAAGCCGTTCCAGGAAATGATTGGGATGGAAATACATCTGCGGTTACACCAGCACCATAAGTCTGATTTTGATAAAAGGAGAGAATAAATGAATAAAATTTTATTAAAATCAACGGTACTACTAACTGCTGCGTTAATCGTGGGACCAATAATTGCCAGTGAAGCTGATGCCGCAAGCACCGGTGGAGATTATACATCAAATGGTTATGTTAACTTTGCTGAAGGGGATAATACTGGAATTAACCCCGTTGATCCTTTAGACCCCTCTGTCCCTGTAGGACCAACAAATCCTGATGGTACCGACCCAACACCCGGAACAGGAGGAGCACTTTCAATTGATTTTGCTTCAAGTCTAAGTTTTGGAACACAAAAAATTTCTTCAAAGGATGCCACATACTTTGCTCATGCACAGTGGATTAGCAAAGATAAAGATGGAAGTGCAGTTGATATGACACGTCCTAATTATGTTCAAGTTACTGATACACGCGGAACCTGGGATGGATGGACCTTGACTGTTGCAGAATCCGATCAATTTCAAAATACTTCAGGAGAAAAGCTAACCGGAGCAGAACTATCTTTTAGTAAAGGTTATACCGATGGAACCACTGCTGCAAAACCCGGTTATATCAATAACACTAATTTTGTTGTTAGTACAGCTGCTAGCAAAATTTTAGGAGCAGGTCCAAATCAAGGGATGGGAACTTGGGTATATGGTCTAGGAGCTAATGCAGATTACCAAGAAAATGGTGGAGCGCATCTGGGTAATGAAGCAGTTTCTACAGCATCACCAATCAGTCTTAAAGTTATTGCTGGTACAAATAAAGCGACGTCATATACGACACAATTAATTTGGTCCTTAACGAATACCCCAGGAAATTAAATGTTTATAATTTCTAAACTATGAAAAGGAGGGTACTGTGAAAAAAATAAGATGGTTAAGTATACCTCTCATCTTAATGACATTAGGATTGGAATTTCGAGTTAATGCAGCAGAAGTCCAAAGCTATAATTCGCAAGGAATAGTTGGTTTTGGTCCAGGTAGCGGAGTTCAACCCCCTGTTAATCCTAACAAACCTGATCCAACTTTACCTGTATTTCCACAAAATCCAGATGGTTCAAAGCCTAATCCAGGGGGAAATGGCTCACTGACAATTGATTTTGCTTCAAGTTTTGACTTTGGGAATCATAAAATTTCTAATAAAGATCAAACATATTTAGCTAAAGCCCAAAAGTATTTTGATTCTGAAGTTTTAACACCGAATTATGTTCAAGTAACCGATCGTCGAGGAACATTTGCCGGTTGGAACTTAAAAGTAGTCGAAAAAACACAATTTACTCAAATTGACTCAGGCCCTCAGAAGTACAAAGTACTTAAAGGAGCAACGATTAATTTAAAAAGTTCAGAAACAGCTTCTTTTACTAATGAAAAATCTCCCAAAACACAAACAATTTCGGGACTTATTCCCGGTGTTGAAACTCAAGTAGCTCTTGCCTCAACTGGCGAAGGAGCTGGAACTTGGGTAATTCGCTGGGGAAACGATTCAATGGTCACTGAAGAGGGCTTAACAACAGCAGTTTCATTATTTGTTCCTGGAGATACCCCCAAGGATGCAACTGCTTACACTACAACTTTAAATTGGATATTGTCTGATTTACCGACAAACGTGCCAAATTAATTTGTAACACACATTATTATAGAAAAGAGGACATTATATGTCTAAATCAGTAACAAAATATCTCACTCTAGCAACTTTAGGAATATTAGCAACATCAGTAACTCCACAACTTGCCAGTGCAGCTACAACACAATCATATGGCACGCAAGGAGAGGTGACTTTTACCGCCGGAACAGATACCACAGGTCCAGTTGACCCGCAAGACCCAACTGTTCCAGTAAAACCAACGGAGCCAGATGGCGTTAATCCAGTAGGACCGACAATGCCAGATAGTGGTTTAACTATTGTCTATGCTTCAAGTTTTGATTTTGGAAGTCATCCTGTAAGCAATAAAGCAGAAGTCTACAATGCTGCTGCACAAAAATTAGACGATAATACGACACGTACCAACTATGTTCAAGTTGCAGATAATCGTGGGACTTTCTCAGGTTGGAATTTAAAAGTTCAAATGACCGACTTCACAACAGCAGATAGCAATTTAGTAGCGAATGGTCATGGTACATTAACAGGAGCAACAGTGACTCTAGGTGATGCTGAGATTCAAGGAGCTGGTACAGCAAACCCAGCAGATATCTCTTCAGCTACTACAGTTTTGACACCTGGAGTACAATCGGCAACAATATTGGGAGCAACGGCTGGTCACGGCTCTGGTAATAGTTTGCTTGACTTTGGGGGAAAAGATGGAGCTACAAAAGACACAGCCATCAAACTTTCTGTTCCAGCAGGTGTGGCAGGTGCAGCCAAGTATACAGCGGATTTAACCTGGACACTTGACGATACACCATCTAATTAATATTTTTAGTGGTGAGAAACAAGCAAGGGAGATTTCATGCAAAGAAAATATAAATTTAAACTTGTGACTTTTATAATGTTGCTATCACTGTTACCGACTATAAATTTTAATGGATTTTCTTCAGAAAGTAATAAAGAAAATGTTAAGATAAATTCTCTTGAAAAGATGCTTTCTTCTCAAGGGGTGTCAGCAGCAACTCAGACACTTATAAATCGTCAAAGCGTGAGTCCCAGTGGCACTACTTTCAATGGAAATTCAGTTTCACAACCAAGTCGTACTCCACTTCCACAAAATTCAGTTGAAGATGCGATAATGCCTAATAGCTTTGGATGGCAACAAACTATCTCTAATCTAACGTTACCAACCAATCAAGTTACTGCTGTACAAAATGGAACAATTATAGGAAGTTATCCAACTACAGATGCTGGTGTTCAACAAGCGCTTTATGCAATGTATAGTGCAACTAATGCTAGCACTTCGGATTTTGTCTTATACTATGGAGCTAATACAACACTCAGTAATTCAGTCCTAAAAGCAGTAGTTTCTAATCCAAGTACGACTAATATGACATTTAGCACACTAAAAGGGCATGCTAAAAGTTTAACCTGGATTTCAAATCCAGCCGATCTACTTACGAGCTCAAATAGTTCTCAGCCCTCAGGAACAAATTATACTGTAACCTTACCTTCAAATGTCTATTTTGGAGTTCCAACTATTTTTCGCAATGTAACCGTAGCTGCAAGTGGGGATAATATTTATGCCCAAGGGAATGCATTTGCAACGACAAATGGCTCATGGATAACTGGTGCTCCTAACATTTATGGTGGAACGGACAATAGTGATATATCTGGAAATACAAACCTATATATTGGAGCAACAGGAAGTACTGCGGGCTGGAATATCTATGGTGGTAATGCATCGGCTGGAACAATATCTGGTAATACTCATGTTACGATTGCCCAGTCATCATCTACTATAAATAGTGTAACTGGTGGAAGTGCATCAGGAGCAACAATTTCAGGGAATACAAACCTTGATATAAGTGGAGCTATTGCTTCTCAGATAACAAATATCTACGGTGCTGGAATTGGTACTTCTAATTCTCCTGTTAATGTGAATGGGAATGTTACAACTTATGTTAACTCAACAAATGGAAGTGCAAGATACCAACTTTATCAAGGTGGAACAGTTTATGGAAATATAAGTGGTTCAATCTATAATACTTTAAGTGGGGCAGGAGGATGGACTGGCGCAACTAGTAATATAAATGGTGCTGGTGGTCCAGCATCAACTTTTAACGGAGGTTCATTCCAAGGGAATATAGGGACATCTGGTGCCGGAAATGTTATCTCAAATAGTTACAATACATCATCCTTCACAACGGGTCAAGCTTTATTTACAGGTGGTAATGCTGGAACAGGCGCTTCATATGCTCAGGCAACCAACTCCACTACCGCGGCTCAAGGGATATTATATGCTAATATTACTAACTATATTAAATCTGCTTTTACAACTGGAACAGCTGGGGCAGTTTATGGAATAGTTGGTGGTAATGGTCATGATTCTCTAAAAATTTCTCCATCACAATGGGGACTTGGCAGTCAGACTGGTCTTGATAGTGCAGTTGGTGTATCAGATGCTAAAGCTTATGGACAGATTCCATCTACTACTGTAGTTTCAAATGCCCAAAAAATTACTAGTAATGCAATTTATGGCGATGTTTATACTTGGTTACAATCAGGTGTTATGTCAACAACATCGGGTGGTGGAGCAAACGATTGGACAGGTTATTCATATGGTGCAAGTTCAAATGGGTATCTTCAAGGACAATCAGTTTTAGAAGCTGGAACGGCAAATGCTGATAATTCTGTTGGAGGTGCTGGAGTAGTATATTGTAGTGCCATGGGAGGTACTGCAGAAACAACTCTTGCAGCCCAAGGAACAGTTGCTTATGGTAAAACTGATACAAGTTCTGCCATTAATTCCGGCTGGGATTTATGGGGAGGCGGAGGAACGGTATGGACCTATCGTCAAGCCTTTTTACAAAATGGTAATTCCTATCTTATTCACAATAATGATATTGCCCGTTGGACCTATGGAGGTCAATCTAATGGTAGTCAGGTCGGAAATTCATACAATATTTTGAATGGGGCTATTGTTGATACTCTTGAAGGTGGTGGTTATACCGCAACTACAAAATGGGGAAATACTACAGCACAAGTCAATCAAGGTCAAGTTAATTGGTTCTTGTCAGGCGGTTCTTGGGGAGATTTGTATAATACTGGAAGTGCAACAGTAAATGTTTACAACGGATATATCAACGCTATTACCGGTGGAAACTATGGCCAAGCTGGAGTAGAGACAATTGCTGGTGATTCTACAGTCAATGTTTATGGAGGTGATTTCTCAGGTTCGCCAAGAACAGGAACAAAACAACTTTGCGGAGGTCCGTTCTTTAATGGGGCATCTTCGATTTTAGGAAATACAGCTTTAAATGTTGATTTGACTGGTTCAACTGGCTCAAGCTTCCAACTTCCTTCTGGTACATATTTATCAGGAGGAGCAGGTTATAACAATACTGTGACTCACGTTGGTTCTGGAGTAAATAACAGTATTAGTGTCAATATATCAGCAAATGCTGCATCCGGAAATGTCTTAAATGGTGCTGTTATTTACGGCGACGGGCAGTCAACTGGTTCAAATAGTACATATACAAATGTTGGTACAATCAACATAACCATTAATGCAGATGGCAACACTGTAGGTTCGGTTTATGCAACTAATTATGTAGCCATGCCAGCTTCAGGTCAAAGATACAATACGAATATAAAAATTGGGGATGGTACTACTATTTCTGGTACGATAACATCCGGAGGAAGTAGTGATAATCTAACTGATGCGATTGCCGCAGCTAATAACAATAAATCGGCTATTACATTAGGAAATAGTACTTCACATAACCCAATTACCATCAATGGTTCACTTATCAATTTTAACAGTGCAGAAATTACTGAAAAAGCAGTAGTGAATGTAGCAGGTTCTTTTAAAAATGGAGGTGGAGCTACAGCAGCAAACCACGCTGCAACTTACTCCAAACATGGTTCGATTCAAATGGATACTGATTCTACTCTTGGAATTACTTCAACCTCATCCGTTGTATCAGCAAGCCAATTACTTGCCTATCCAAATGCAACACTTTCTACACCCTATGTCCAAACATCTGGATTGATTAATTTATCCGATTTAGATCTTTCAACCAATAAGGGTAATCTATTTTGGAAGCCGATCGGTAATCCACCAACAAGTATTAGTAATACCTATAATGGAGCCTATTGGGGAACACAAGCGGCATTCCCAATTTTGACGTTTAATGGTGGAGATACTTCTACAAAATCTGGTGCAGTAAATATTAGTCCTAATAATTTTTCTGGTGTAGATTCAGCAAAAAATTATGCATTTTTAGGAGATTATACAATGTCTTCCCTCTCCACCCCAAGTAATCCAACTTGGATTGGTTATGTTGTTCCAGGGCAGGTACGTGTATATAATACAACTGGTGATGCAGATTCAGGAAATTGGCAACATCATTTAAAATCTAATGTTACAACAGGGAATCCCGTTGCTGGTCAAACGATGCAAGCATGGGCCTCGGTAGCATCTGATACTGATGCAAGTTCTATCAAAGTAATGTATGTGATGGGATATAGTGATAGCACAACAGCTCCTTTTAGCTTCACCGCTAAAGCACCATATTACATAAAATCTAGAACAGCCACGGCATTTGATGGAAAGGTTTTAAATAATTATCCATCAACTAATCCTAATTTTGATGTCAATGCTGGAACTACTGGTGCTACA